>Ga0187827_10007411_pt1 | contig 12214 bp, 9 predicted proteins | sample ETNtaG_39_FD_167969 | JGI IMG/M metagenome (GOLD analysis project Ga0187827, IMG submission 167969) | Marine microbial and viral communities from oxygen minimum zone, Eastern Pacific Ocean - ETNP2014_SV_150_PacBio MetaG (Illumina Assembly) | ecosystem: Environmental > Aquatic > Marine > Hypoxic... | reverse complement strand
TGATGATAACGGCGGTATGGTCGGGATCTATGACTGGAACGGGGTTTGGTTTGTGGGTATAGCGGGTTTGGCCTTCGGGATCTTCGATGCGAGTAATGAACGTGGGTTCAACGCGAAATCCATAGTTGGCAATGGTGCCGTAAGCCGAGGCCATTTCGAGCAGGGTGACTTCCTGTGCACCCAGAGCAATGCTGGGATAGGGTTTGAGGGGGCTTTGGATACCTAAACGTTGTGATAAATCAACGATGCGTTCGGGGCCAATTTGGAAGGCGATTTGTACGCTCGTAGCATTGGCTGATTTGACCAGAGCCTGAGCAGCTGTGGTGAGACCGAGGTAACTGTTCTTGAAATTTCTGGGTGTCCAATCCTTGTTGTTTACACGGTAAGTGTGGGCTTTGTCGATGAAGAGTGAGACGGGAGATAGAGTGCCAGTCTCAAAGGCCGCGAGATAGACAAAGGGTTTAAAACCCGAACCGGGTTGTCTGCGTGCCTGTGTGGCGCGATTGTAGTAGCTAACAAAGATATCTCGACCACCGACCATAGCTTTGATGTGTCCGGTGCGTGGATCCAGACAGATCAGCGCACCCTGTACATAATTGGCGCGTTGCTCGGGCGATGCGGTTTCGTAATTGGAAAAACCCAGGCGAGCGTCGAGATCGACCAGACCTTCGGCAACAGCGCGTTCGGCAGCTTGTTGCATAGACAGGTCAAGCGTGGTGTGAATGGTCAAGCCACCAAAGCTGAGCGCTGAAGTGCCCCAAAGACGCGCAACTTCGGCTTTGATGGTTTCTACAAAATAGGGTGTTCTGTTTTGAGGGGTTCTGCCAGATGCGAGTTGAAGTTCTGATGCCAGAGCATTTTCGACCTGTTCCGATGTTATATAACCTGCTTGTTGCATTCGGCGCAAAACATGCTCGGCGCGTGCCATAACGCGAGATCGATCTTTGCGAAAGGGGCTGAGAACGCCGGGTGCGTTGGGCAAGCCAGCCAGGATTGCAGATTCGAGAAGTGCGAGATCTGCGGTATTTTTGTCAAAATAGGTCTGTGCAGCATCTTCAACACCGTATGCATTGGCACCGTAGAAGCTTCCATTAATATAAAGTTCGAGCAATCGGTCTTTGTAGTTTGAACCATAATGACGTTCAAAAAGCGTTTCAAGCTGTGTTGCGAGCAGCATTTCTTTGAGTTTGCGCAAATAGGATTTTTCTCGCGATAGGAAGATGTTTTTGACGATTTGCTGCGTAAGCGTACTGCCGCCGCGCACTTTGCGCCAGTTGCGGATGTTGGTCATGAATGCACCCGCAATGCCTTTGATACTGTAGCCTCGATGATGATAAAAATCCTGATCCTCGGTGGCGAGAACAGCCTGGACAAATTGCGGATGCATGTGTTCGAGGCCAACACGATTCACGCGCTGATTAACAGTGTAGAGCAATTCGCCTGAGGCGGCATAGATGTTGATGCCTGACTCTGATGTGAGTCTATCGGGATCGTCGGGCAATCGAGGCAAGGTTATGATGATCCAGGCCGCAGCACCCAGGGCAATGAGGAGGGCGTCGGCGATAAGGAGGAAGGCAAGGATCAAGCCGCGTTTTGGGATTGTGTTCACGGGTCTCGGGTCTCGGGTCTCGGGTCAAAAGTTAGAAAGAATGGAGGCTGGTGGGTGGTCGGGACCAGTCTCAAGCCTCAAGTCTCAATTTCCAATTGATACATTTGTCGTGTCGGGTGGGGGAAGGTTCATGATTTTTGATATGGCGTTCAGGTCAATTTCGAAAGCGATGGGTGTTGGTTTCTGGTCGCGGTGGAGTTCGCCGCGAAAACGGCCGAGATCTCGGTGGAGAAAAATTTGGGTTATTTGACCGGTTTGGTATTGGTCTATCAGGGTAGCTTGTTCGTCTCGTCTTAAGTTGGGAATAATGTCGGCTGCTAATTCAGTAAAGACAGCAGTTTTCAGTGCTTCGGGATCAAGAATCCCAAGGCTGTCAGCTTGGATTGTGGTGTCTGGTGTTAAGGTTTGAATATCGCCAAGTTGGGTATAGAGATCATCGACGCGTTTTCGGATTTGCCCGTGAAAGTGTACATCGGGCAAATGCAGGGCTTTTACAATGGCCAAACCCTGGCGATAAGTGCGCAGACTATTGATGACATCGCTGAGCGGTCTGGTATTGGGATCGACACCGGGCAGGGGTGTTTGCCAGATTGCCACATATCCTGGTGAACCTGTTTCGGGTACGCGTGAGCTTTCAAAGCGACTGTTGACAACTGGATCGGGGAGACCTGTTTGGGGGATTGGCAAAGGATCTGTTGCACTGATGTTTTGTTGTGTTTGCGATTGGGCCAAAATTTGTTTCCAGAGCGTGCCTGTTTGTGGGCGCAAAGCATTGGACTTGAGTAAAAGTGCACCCAGGCGCCGGGAGAACCAGTTGGTATGATAATCACTCCAGGCTGCGCCTATGCCGAGCAGGGCGATGCACAAGAAGGCCGCCACAAATGGGAACAGGGCGCGAACACGCGGGTGTGAAAACACTGCTTTGATATTGTCGGGTAATTGGATCATATCAGTGAAGACAAAATGCCATTGGAAAGGCGATAAGTCAAAGGAAACACGCGGTGGTGCAATCGCTTGCTTCACAAGAGGGATGTAGTACATTGAGTTTGTTTTCAGCAGTTAGCAATCAACTTCAGCTTGATTCGATAACACGATCGATTTTTGTTACGATAGGAGGGAAGAGATGATTCAGATTGCCAAAGTTGAGAAACATTTTAAGAGCCCAGGGCCACAACCGAATGGCTTACAGGCTGCGGCAGATGGCTTGTGGATAATTGACCAGGTAGATTTGAAAGTTTACAAGGTAGACTGGGAAACGGGCGATGTTTTGTTTGAGGCCCAAACGGATACGGAGCATTCGAGTGGAATTACGATTGGAGGTGGGTATATATGGATTGCTTCGACGTTTGAGTTACAAATTGCAAAACTCGATATGGAAACGGGCAAAACCATTGCAAAATATGATTCGCCAGGCGCTGGAATCGCGTCTTGGCGCGAAGGCTCAGAAGGAGCAAAAGCGTCGGGTTCACACGGACTGGAATGGCGAGATGGTAAGATTTACATTGCGACACCCCCATCACAAATGGTGCATGTAGTAGATGCAGAAGCGTGGACGGAGGAACACGCCTTTAGAACCCCCGGTTTGCGCAATCATGGAGTGGCGTGGGAGGAGGATAAACTGTGGGTTGCAGATACCTCTGCAGGCACGGTGAATTGGTTGGGTACGGATGGCCGAGTATACAGCGTGATTCGTGTAGAAGCACCCGATGAAGTGCACGGAATGACTGCACATGAGGGCGTATTGTGGTATTGTGATGCCGGAACGAAGGATATTGGACGGTTGGTGGTGGAGTGAGGATAGTCGCGAGTCAAAAAGCAAAGTCAAAAACAAAGGTCAAAGACCCACGACTCATGATTTGATTTAAAAAGAGAGTTTACCATGACTTCTAAAGATTACGAAATTAAAGAGATTGAACACATCCTTTTGCATGTACCGTTTCATGAGCGGTGTGCAAAAGTGAAGACAATTCGAGTGCCGTTTTGGTCGTTGGTAGATGTGTGTAAAGTGACGACGACAGCGGGTGTGGAGGGATATGGAGAAACGTTGACACGGTATACGTGGGGGCAGTCAAACGAGAAACAATTTGCCCGAGTGCGCGGAAAGAATATGTTTGATTTTTTATGGGATGACAGTTTGGGAGCGGGTTTGCAGATGGCACTTTTTGATGCGGCGGGCAAAACATTGGGTGTGCCGTGTCACAAGCTAATGGGCAATAAGTATCGCGATGCCTGTCCAGTATCGTGGTGGTCGCAAGATCGAACACCTGAGGAATGGGTATCGGAAGCGCTGGCAGCGGTGGATCAGGGCTTTACGACAATGAAAGTGAAAGCGCGACCGTGGTTTTATCCGGAAACTCAATTTGAAGCGGTGCAAAAATCTGTGCCGGATTATTTTAAAATTGATGCGGATTTTAATTCTCTGTTGTTGAGTGTGGATCATGCGGCACCACTGATTCGCCGGTTGGAGGAAAAATATTCTCAGATAGCGATTGTCGAGACGCCAATTCCGCAAAATGATGTGGCGGGCAATAAGCTATTGCGGCAGAAGATTGCAAGTCCTATTGCGATGCATTTTGGCAATCCGCCCTTTATGACGGCGGTGCGTGAAAATGTGTGTGACGGATTTGTGGTGGGGGGTGGCGCGAGTCGTGTGGTGAAACACGGGACGTTGGCCGCAGAGGCAAATTTGCCATTCTGGTTGCAATTGGTGGGGTCGGGTTTGACGACGATGTGGGGGGTACACTTAGGTGCGGTGCTGTCGCATGCACGGTGGCCAGCGATTCCGTGTGTGAATATTTGGGAGCATCCGTTGATTAAGAATTTTAAGGTGGAAGGTGGGCATGTTCGGGTGCCAGATGGGCCAGGATTGGGTATTGAACTGGATTGGGATGTGATTGAGAAGTATCGTGTAGATCCAGATTTTAAGTTAGAAGAGAAGCGGCAGATTCATACGCTTTGTTGGCCCGATGGACGAGAGACACATTACTCGGATGGAAGTTATCGCGAGGACTTTTTGGCAGGGCGTTTGTCGGGCTTTTTGCCGGGACTGCGGTTGGAGTTGAAGTTGGACGATGGGTCGGAGGAATTTGAGCGGGAGTATAGAGAATTGTTTGGGTAAGAAGCGTTGATTGCAGATTGGAAGTCAAAGGCAGACTGTAAAGACAAGAAATCCTCAGGCATTAAAAAAACACAAGGAGCGTGTTATGGCGTTTAAGCTTGGTTATTGTGCGATAAGGTGGAAAAATCCGGATTTGGAGCCGTCGCTCGAGGCGCTTAAGGAAGTGGGTTGGGATGGTTGGGAGTGTCGGTTGCCGTTGGATTGGTTGGGGCCTGCGGGGCGGGTTCGGAAAATTTGTGACAATGTAGGGATGCCAATGGCGGTGTATACAGCGCAGGGAGCTCCAGAAACCCCAGATTGGGAGCACCAGGAGCGCAACAAGCGGCGAATGGATTTTGCCGGAGAAATGGGTGTCGATTGTTTTATGTACATGAGTGGGCGCAAACCCGAAGGTCGCGATGTGAATGAAGATGAAATAAAAAAGTCGGCTGAAGCAGCCGATAGTTGGGCTGAGTATGCGGCGCAGTATGGGGTAGAATTGAGTTATCATATTCACACAAACCTGTTGGTGGATACAGCCGAGGATTGGACGCTGTACATGAAGCATTTGGAGAAAGCGAAGTTGTGTATTGATGTATCACACGCACAGCTTTGGGGCTATGATGCGGCTCAATCGCTGCGCGATTTTAAAGACCAACTCAATTATGTGCATTTGCAGGATTGGGCGGATGAGAATGTCACGCGAGATGAAGATGGCCGGTTTATGCCCAAGTGGGTGTCTGTGGGTGTGGGCAAGGCATTGGATTTTCCCGATTTGGCGAAGGTTCTCGAAGAGACCGGATATGATCGGTGGGTGACGGGTTGCCCAGGTGCGCCGCCTTATGCGGGTGAAGATTCGGTGACGGAAGCAAAGCGAAGTGCGGCAATGTATCAGTATTGTCGTGAATCGGGGTATTAAGATTGCGAAATGAAAACGCTGTGTTGTAGGTTATACCTGTAGCAAATTGGGTGTGATTATGTGGAAGATGATTTGCAAGCCCTGTTTTGCATTTGTGATCGGTTTTTTTATTTTTTGCTGTGGAGACGTGCCCAGTGAGGATGTAGTGGGGTCATTGGGCGGGGATTTGGCGAATCAAAATGGTGGATCAAATTTGGGCGCGTTGATGATTTTTCCACTGGACAATCCGTGGAATCAGGATATCTCTAAAGCACAAGTAGACCCGAATTCAGATGCATTAGTTGCGAGTATTGGGTTGGATAAGAATTTGCATCCAGATTTTGGGACGGTTTGGCAGGGAGCTCCTAATGGGATTCCGTATGCTGTGGTAGGAGGCGATCAGCCTGAGGTGGGGGTAACATTTCAGTATCATGATGAGAGTGATCCTGGGCCGTATCCTATTCCCTCAGGAGTTCCTATTGAAGGTGGGCCCAATGGGACGGGAGACCGGCATGTGATTGTGGTTGATCGTGACAATGGGATGCTTTACGAACTGTTTTCGGCATTTTTGGAGGACGGGAATTGGCGAGCAGGGTCGGGTGCGATTTTTAATTTGAAATCCAATGGCCTGCGTCCTGCGGGTTGGACATCGGCCGATGCTGCTGGATTGCCCATTTTTCCGGGGTTGGTGCGATATGAAGAGGCTGTAGAGCGGGGTGCGATTCAACACGCGTTGCGCTTTACGGTTCGAAGATCGCGACGAGCTTATGTTCATCCGGCTCGCCATTTTGCCAGTTCTTTGCGCAATTCCAATTTGCCACCTATGGGGATGCGGGTGCGGTTGAAGGCGAATTATGATACTTCGGGGTTTCCGCCTGTTGCTCAGGTTATTTTGACGGCGTTAAAGCGATATGGCATGTTTGTTTCAGATAACGGCGGAGACTGGTTTCTCTCCGGGGCCCCTGACCCACGCTGGGACGTTGAGGCGCTGTCAATGTTGAAGGTTGTAAAAGGACGCGATTTTGAAGTGATTCAGATGGGAGCTGTTGTGACGGATTGAAGGTGGCTTATGTTAGATAAATGGAGGATTTTGACGATATAGTGCGTCTTCGCCTGTGTGATATGCTGGAGCAGGTGGCGCGATCTGAAGCGTGGAATAATCGACGCGAGGCGTTTCGCAATATGGCGGAGCGGTTGGGAGGTGTGGCGTTGGCGTCGTATGATCGGGTATTTGCAGAGGCACTGGTTTAGAATCTGTCAGACCACCAGATGTAGCCAATTGTTTTTGGGAAGAGTGCTGAGAGAATGGGTAACGCTTTTGGTGGGATGAATACGTCAGGCCCGTTGGCAATATCCTCAGCACTTCGATATCCCATGATGAGTTGTGTGAGCGGCATTTGAGAAATTGTTATGCGGAGTGCATGTTTTGATGGTGCTTCTGAGATTTGAACTGAGGAAGGTTTTAAATTTAGGCTGATCGAACCGATGTCTGTTTCAATGCCGAGCAGTGCTGGTGTGTTGAGGTCAGATTTTTGAATGCGACGCGTGAGTTCTTTCTCCAGGTTCTTAAACAAAATCTGGAGATTTGTAATACGGGCCATAACGCCGTGATTGCGCGGATGTTCTATTTCCCAATTGCAGCCGAGGGTGGCACAGTAGGTTGCAAATGGGTGGTCGTGGGGGAGGCGGAATTCTACGAGGTCGATGCCTTTGCGTCTGGCTGATTTTCCGATGTAGGCTGCAAGGGATTTGAAGTCGTTGATGCTTCGGCCGTCTATTTCGGACACGACGTATTTTTCTTCATTGTACGATAGTGCGGCGTATCCAGAGATTTTTCCACGTGGGTTGTGTGTGACGACTGCTTTGAGAGGTTTGGCGGTGCCGGGCAAAATACGGAAATTGCCTTCAAAATACGTCCAGTAATTGGGTCGCACATGAGATACTGTTCTTGTGGCATTGAGTTGATTGTATAAGCGTCGTATTGTTGGGCCGTCGGATTTTTTTATGGCGACGACGGGTTTTGAAGATCCTGAGCGCAGCAGGTCTTTTGTTGCGACAAAGAGTTTTGTATTGGCCATGATGGGGGCATAACCGAATTTGTGATAGAAGTCTGGGATGCCGAGTAGCATACTTATTGGGTATTTTTCTTTGTACATTCTTTTAAGGGTATTATTCATAACTTGCGTTGAATATCCTTTGAGCCGATGCTGTTCTTCGGTGCGAACAGTGTTGATGCCACCAGTTTTGACACGCGCAGAACCAATTCTCATTTTTCTGATAAAGACATAGAGCCAGCTGAGGTCTGTGTCGTTTTGTTTTAAAGTGATTTTCCATTCTTTGTCGTCATCTGGAACGTTGGTTGCCCAGGAGTGAATCAATTGTGAGTTTGACATGGTAGCCTTTCTGTGGTTTGATCATTACTACCTGACAGTATTTGGGATGCACTTGTGAGAAAATGGTGAAACGGATTGCAATTTTTGGAAATGCGGGGGGTGGTAAGACGACGCTTGCACGCAGGTTGTCGGAGATCTATGCCCTTGAAGTAACGCATGTGGATGGGATACAATTTTTGGCGGGTTTTGAAAGCCGCCCTAAAGATGAGACTCGGGCGTTATTGAATGCAAAGGCCGACGAAGAGGCGTGGATTATTGATGGGTTTGGTGAATTCAATGTCATGACCTATCGGTTTCGTTTGGCAGACGTCATTATCCATGTCGATTTTCCATTGTGGCGGCATTGTTGGTGGACGATAAAACGTCAGGTGAAAGCTTTTTGGGAGACGCGAGCAGAGTTGCCAGAAGGGTGTTCGGAAAAAGGGTTGGCACACACACTTCTGGTATTTAAAGCGGTCCGATTTGTGCATTGTGAATACGAGCCTGAATTGAAACAGATGATTCAACATCTGGGCCTTCAAGATAAGGTTGTGCGGGTGCGTTCTATGTCAGATTGGAAACGGGTTTATAGTGGGGATTTGTAGACTATGATAGAGATTGTGTCTAAGACCACCGATTGTCTGAGTAGACTTTGAGGATTGATCTTTACTAAACAATTGGCGATATTAATTCATATTGAGGGTGTTGAACATCGCTTCGTTGGAGGCATAGAAATGAATTTGCTCAAAGAGGTCAAACACTTTATGAGCGCAAAGTTCGTCCACACGTAACAGATAACGATAAAGGAAAATTCGTCGCAATTGACATTGATACGGGTTCTTTTGAAATAGATCTTGATGATTATGCGGCGACACAGCGTTTATTAGATTATTTCTGTGTCTGAAAATATTTGAGTACTTGATGTGATAACTTCCCGTTGAATAATTTTGGCGGGTTTTTATTTTGGCTTGATTTGGTGGGGGTCGATTCTCAATGTTTAGAAACTATTTGGTACTCGGTTTTCGCAATTTGATCAAATACAAGGTGCAGTCGGCGATGTTGCGGTATGAATAAGGATTGCCGGATTCGTTGTTAGGAAAAATTCTCTATGAAAATGCGAAGGGTTTTTATAAACTTTAGTATTCATCGCCAGGAGGCGACTCTTGACAACGAATGATTGAGAGGGTATAGGAGCCAGCTTTGCTGGCGAATTTGTGATTTTTAAGTGAAGGGTGAGGCGTGGCAGATAAACATCGGTCAGACGAAGAGTTGGAACAATATCGCGCATTGATGAGTCGTCCGGAGGAATTTCAGGAAGGATTTACCCTGCGGACGGTGATCGGCGCGTTTTTTGTTGGTTTTATTATGATGCCTGGAGCGATCTATATGGGGTTGATCGCCGGGGTGAGTATGGGGCCTGCTGCTGAGTGGGTGACAATTATTCTGTTTTCGGAACTGGCGCGCAGGTCTTTTGCACCGCTCACAAAGCAGGAGATTTATGTCATTTATTATATAGCAGGTGGTCTGGCCGGGGTGATTAGCGGTGGTGTGGGTGGTATGATGATTGCGGGAGGGCCATTTGGACAACTGATTTGGAATCAGTACCTGGTGCAATCGCAGGCAGTAGAAGGGTTTGGGATTGCACAGCATATTCCCGAGTGGATCTCGCCAGCTAAAGGCAGCCCAGCTCTGGCGGCCCGTTCGTTTTTTCATATGGCCTGGATTCCGGCAGTAACCGTCCTGGTGGCCTCGCAAATTCTGTCGCGGGCGGAGTGGTTTTCGCTCGGATACGTGCTCTTTCGCATTACGTCAGATGTAGAGCGATTGCCCTTTCCGCTTGCTCCTGTAGCTGCACAGGGTGCAACAGCGCTGGCTGAGAGTGCCGACGAGGGCGAGAGTTGGCGCTGGCGCACATTTTCAATTGGAATGGGCATTGGCTTGTTGTTTGGAACCATTTATGTGGGTCTTCCCGCGTTGACCGGACTGGTGGCAAGTGACCCGATTGCGTTGCTGCCCATTCCGTGGATTGATTTGACCCGTACAACAGAGTCATTTTTACCAGCGGCACCTTTGGGCATTGGAACTGATCTTGGATTGGTGCTCATTGGAATGGTATTGCCATTCTGGGTGGTGGTAGGCAGTTTCGCGGCAGCAATGGTGCACGCGTTGGGCAGTCCGGTATTGTATCACGCGGGATATTTGACCCACTGGCGTCCAGGAATGGATACAATTTTAACCCATTTTTCAAATGACATAGACGTGTGGATGAGCGTGTATATCGGCTCGGGCGCAATGGTGGGCATTATTGGAATCTACCACGCAGTTACGTCAATGAAACGAACAGAGGGAGGCACAGGAGCCAAGGGGCGGTTGAAGGAGACACCCGCAGGCAGAGGCGATTTCCCCTTTTGGGGTGCGGCGGGTGTGTATTTGCTTTCGACCCTGGCGATGATTTTGTTGTGCTTGTATTTGCTGGAGGACGACGAGTTCCCCCTGCTGTTTTTGATTGGTTTTGGATTTTTATTAACGCCAATGCTGTCCTATATCAATGCGCGAATGGCAGGCTTAACGGGGCAAACCGTAGGGTTTCCAATGATTCGAGAAGGCACATTTATCCTGAGTGGGTACAAGGGCGTAGATATCTGGTTTGTACCCATTCCCTACGCAGATCACGGACGCCGGGCACAGTTGTTCCGCGAAGTGGAACTCACAGGTACGAAGTTCACAAGCATTTTAAAAGCAGAGTTGCTGGTCCTGCCGCTGAGTTTGATTTGCGGTCTAATTTTCTGGTCCCTGATCTGGCTGATGGCACCAATTCCTTCACCAGTATTTCAATACGCACAGAACTATTGGCATTTGATTGCGCTGCGACAAAGCTTGTGGTATTCAGCCACAATGCCTGGCGTGACAGAGTCCTTGTTTGAAGAGGCAATTAAATGGCCGTGGATTGCAGGTGGATTTGCATTTACAGCAGGATCCTATTTCCTCTTGTCATTTATGCGAATGCCTGTCTCATTGATTTACGGGTTCATCCGTGGGTTACAGGGCCTGCCTCATATGCTAATTCCCGAGATTATCGGCGCATTTATTGGCCGCTATTATTTAGAAAAACGCTTTGGCCAACGCGCCTGGCGACAATACGCGCCTGTGGTATTTGCCGGATTCGCCTGCGGAATGGGATTGATCGGAATGTCGGCCGTAGCAATCGCGTTGATCTCAAAATCGGTAACGCAATTAGGATATTAGGGCACAGTTTCCGTGCCCTGGATTGGAAGGTGTTGACACAGGCCCTCGACCTACCAGAATGTGCTTTATTTTGTCCAATTACCAATAAAACCCGTGCTTTTCCAGCTCCAGAATTTAATCGTGGGGATTTTTTTATTGTAATACTATTTAATACAAACATTTATTGGTATTAAAATTCTAAAAACATAATATATAATTTTATATTATGTTTTTCTGCGCTAAAAACATAATATAAAAAACATCATCTACTTATCTTCATTAAAAACATTCAGATACCTTCGGAACAGGAAAATTCTATTACGTTGATGTCCAGTAATTTCCTTCAAGATGTTCATTTTCACTAAGGCCTTCACAAGCTGATTAGCTGTGTAGTATTTCAAGCCCAGTTTTTGTACAACAGCATTAACGGTAATCGCAGGATTCTCGTATAGATGCATAATAAGTAAACGAGCATTTTCTGCTCGTCTCCCTAAAGAGACCATTTGCTGCTCTATTTCTTGGCGGAGTGCAAGGATTTGTTGGAAAGTCTCTTTACCATTTTCTGCTGTCTCAATGACTGCTTGTAAGAAGAAACGTACCCAATGCCCCATGTCATTCGATTCGCGGACCCTCATTAGGGCATCGTAATAGGTACTTCGATGCTTTTCCAGATGTGCTGAGAGGTAAAGAGATGGTTTATTGAGCAACCCATGGCTAACGAGATAGAGCGTAATCAGCAGGCGTCCAATACGGCCGTTTCCGTCTAAAAAAGGATGAATGGTTTCAAACTGATAATGGCTGAGTGCGATGCGTATCAAGTGTGGTACATAAATGGTTTCATTATGCCAAAAATATTCCAGGTCACCAAGTAACTCTGGCAATTCCAAATGATGTGGGGGTATAAAGGTTGCATCGGAGAGTGATGCGCCACCGATCCAATTTTGGCTGCGGCGAAATTCACCCGGTGTTTTTCGTTCTCCTCGAACGCCAGTCATGAGTACTTCATGGGTTTG
>Ga0187827_10007410_pt1 | contig 12214 bp, 13 predicted proteins | sample ETNtaG_39_FD_167969 | JGI IMG/M metagenome (GOLD analysis project Ga0187827, IMG submission 167969) | Marine microbial and viral communities from oxygen minimum zone, Eastern Pacific Ocean - ETNP2014_SV_150_PacBio MetaG (Illumina Assembly) | ecosystem: Environmental > Aquatic > Marine > Hypoxic... | reverse complement strand
AGTGGCATGTATTTCTACCGTCCGACCGCATCTGAAAGCGCTCAAGTCCGGCGTATGGTCTTGGTGCGATAGCCGAATCCTTAGCAACCACGCTGGCTTAATCAACCGGGGCGTTCGACAGGCCGCCCCGGTTTTTTTCGTTGTCGTGGAAACTTGACCTCAACCTCGGGAGTTGTTGATATTGTTGATAGGATGGATCATCTATAGCCAATATGGGGTGTACAAAATGGTCGATCATTCAGCTCTAAAGACCAATCAAACATTCATAATAGTTCTGGTTTCGGCTGCCTACCTCGTCGAATCGCCCCTATTGGTAGCGCTGGTGGCGTTGGTGATGCTCGCTGGCACTGCGTGGCTACCGGCTGCAGCGTTTCAACAGTTCTACCGGCTCGTTCTTCAGCCGACTGGGCTGGTAAAACCACGCGTTCGTGAGGACCGCCTCAGCCCACACCTTTTTGCGCAGGGCTTCGGAGGAATGGTGTTGGTGGCTGCACTGCTCAGCCTTACCGTTTTGGATATGCCGCAGTTGGGTTGGGGGTTGTCGTTGATGGTCGTGGTGCTGGCGATGGTGAACCTGTTCGCCGAGTTTTGCGCGGGATGTTTCGTGTTCTACCAGCTTGAGCGGCTGGGGCTGATCGGTGCTCCGCCGAAAAACAGCTGACGCTAAGGATCAGTGGAGTGCCTGAAAGAGTTGTGATACTGTTCGGTGTAGTTGCCGCTGCTGGCCTAACAATCTTGGCCTACAGATGGTTCGTTAGCCATATCACAAGGCGGCAGTCCTCAATAGACTGGCACAGTCGCCTCACTATCGAACCGGACAACCCGGCGCTGCTCTACCTTTGGACCCGCACCTGCCGCACCTGCCACACCGTTCAGAAGCCAACGGTCGACCGAGTCGCTGCTGAACTGCCTTCATCCCTGTCGGTGGTCAGCGTCAACGCCACTGAAAACCCAGAAATAACCCGCGACCTGCACCTTGTAACCGTGCCTGCGACGGTAGTCCTGGACGGCAGCGGGCATATCCGCCATATCAACCGCGGCCTAGCCGATTTCGCCACGCTGAGGCGTCAAGTAGCTGATGTCACCGGCCTGTAGCTCCCCGCTCCAGCCTTAACAATCCTTCAAATCGAGCAGATTATTGTACGCAAATCGCGGCGCTTACGGCATCGTGTTGCGCACTAGGCCGCACTCTTAGGGCGATCATGAGCTACCTTTAGGGTGAGGAGGGTGGGTGCAGTCTGAATCCAGGAGGTTCTGTGTGACTCGCTGGCCCCGTGTTACTCATCGCCAAGTGCTTGCACCAAAACCGGCTATTGCAATAATCCTTCTTCTCGTGCCGCTCGCGAGCTATGGGCAGACGCCTATACCACTCGCCAGCAGCACATTCGACTCATCACTGGACGGATGGACGCGAGATGGAGAGTTCTGGGAGCTGCGCATTGACAATCGGACCGGAATCCGAGCAGCGACCGTAATCATCGACCTCCCTAGCGCTTCAATACCATATTTTGATTTTGGTGGACCCACCGCCTCAAACGAAATAGCAGCGGCGGCACTCGACGGATCGAAACTAACGGCCGCCATCGCTCGGACCGGAATCGGATCGCCGGTACTCTTGCGGGTGTACGGCTCGTGGGACGCCGCGCCACGTCTGCTGTCAGCGGAGATCAATGAAATTGGCATCGTCACGTCACCGATAGCCCAACTGCATAAACTGCACCTCAGTCAGAACTATCCGAATCCGTTCAACCCGTCCACATCAATCGGGTTCACCCTCGCAGCAGGTGGTCAGGCGCATCTAGCGGTATTTGACCTCGCCGGGCAGCTTGTCCGCGTCCTCGTTGACTCTGACCACCCAGCAGGAAGCCACACCGCAGTCTGGGACGGTTGCGACAGCAGCGGACGTAGTGTCGCCAGCGGATCATACATCTATCGCCTCACCACACAGAACGGCACAGTGGTGCGCAAACTGCTCTTGGTCCGTTAGGGCAAATGTCAGGCGCATGGAACTCGCTTCACGCGCTGAACCGACGCCTCGTAGTCGGACTGATGTCAGGCACATCAGCGGACGGCGTGGATGGGGCGTTGGTTGAGATAACCGGGGCGGGCGCTGACCTATCACTTGACCTGCTCGCCTGGCGGACGGACCCCTTCCCCAGGGAAGAACGTCGGCGTATTCACTCCCTATTTGATGGCAACGTAGCCGACATCTGTGAGATGAATGTACTGCTCGCCGAGCGGTTTGCCGAAGCGGCTCTGCGGGTAATTGCTCAAGCGGGGCTTTCCCCATCAGACGTGCATCTAATCGGCTCCCACGGTCAGACGGTCTTTCACATTCCTCGACGAGGGTCACAGACCCCATCATCGTTGCAGATTGGCGAACCTGCGGTGATTGCCGAGCGCACCGGCATTACGACTGTCGCCAATTTTCGCCCCAGGGATATCGCCGCTGGTGGTGAGGGTGCGCCGCTAGTGCCTTACGCTGACTGGGTGCTCTTCAGGAAGCCCGGCCAGGTCAGGTGTCTGCTAAACATTGGTGGAATCGCCAACGTCACCATCGTCACTCCCGACCTTGATGACGTCGTGGCGTTTGACACAGGGCCAGGAAATATGGTGATCGACGCCGCGATGGTGTGGGCAACGAACGGCAAGGACACCTACGACGAAAGCGGAGCGATCGCCGCAGAGGCACGACACGACGATTCGCTGCTCAATCGGCTTCTTGACGACGCATACCTGGAACAACAACCACCAAAAAGCACCGGCCGCGAAAAGTTTGGGCAAATTTTTTTTGACGGTGTCATCGAGGGTTTAGACGCAACTGACAGCCGGACGGTTGTGTCGACCATGACCTCGTTCGTCGCGCAATCAATCGCCCAAGCGTTACAACGTTTTGTAAGTCCAAAATACGATATCACTGAGGTAGTAGTAACAGGTGGAGGCGCATCAAATCTGGAACTAGTGAGAAGATTAGGTGCCGCTGCTCATCCGCTGCCGGTGCACCACGGCGATGTACTTGGTATCCCGCCTGAAGCCAAAGAGGCTATCTCTTTTGCTGTCTTAGCAAACGAAACGGTGTGTGGGCAACCCTCGAACGTACCTGGGGCAACAGGAGCCGACGGACCGCGAGTTCTAGGTGCTATCGTGCCTGGCCGCAGCTAATATCGTCTGCACCTTTTGAGGGGATACCATCGGCTCCTCAGCTATCTCCAGCATATACCGAACCAGGTCTCCACCAATATAGCCCCTTCCAACCTCGCCCGCCAGTCGAGCCGAGCACACCTCGAAAGGCAGTCCGGGTTTGTATGACCGCGACGACGCCAGAGCATCGTAGATATCAGCGACGGTCATTATCTGAGCGAGTATCGGAATCTCATCGCCTCTGAGGCCGTCGGGGTAGCCGCTGCCATCAAGCTTTTCGTGGTGTGACCTTATCACCGGCAGCGCATCCTGCAGTGGCGGATGTCACGCTGGCCCAACTGGAGTATCGCTTATCTTGCGTAAAAGTCAAGCCCTTGACGAACCACACGCAGGCGCAAAGTTTGGCAAAAGCCCTCTTTGCTGTCGAAAGAAGCAGCACATCCAATCTCACTGCACGGGTGATCCCGCTGGTGTCTCTGCGTCAGGACAGACGATGCGAAGCCCGGCCTGACTATCCGCAGCCAACAACATCCCCTGCGACTCGACACCCCTTATTGTCGCCGGTTCCAAATTGGCGACGACGACCACCTGACGTCCCACGATGTCATCTGCACTATAGCTTTCTGCGATGCCCGCAACGATCTGCCTGGTCTCGTCTCCTAAATCCACCTGGAGTTTAAGGAGCTTGCTCGTTTTCGGTAAAGTATCAGCCGCAACGATGGTGCCAACACGCAGCTTAACGCTTGCGAACTGCTCAAAATCAATCGTCTCTTCGGGGTCAGCCTGGTCGGCTTCGGGCGTCTTTACTGAGTCTGCTTTGGCTTGCTCACGAGCGCGGGCCGCGTCGACATCGGCGCGGGGAAACAGCTGCTCCCCCAAGCTGAGCAAAGCGCCGGTTTCGAGCAGTCCCCACTCTTCAGCGTCAGCTATTTGGGGAGTCTTTTCAATCCCAAGCTGTTTACGCAAAAGAGTCATCCGCTCTGGCATAATGGGCCAAAACAACACAGAGGCAATTCGCAGCGTCTCTAGCGCGGTACAAAGCACAGTACCAAGTCGATCGATCTCGTCAGATTTTGCCAAGTCCCAAGGTCGCTGAGAATCGACGTACCGGTTGGTCGCACGAATGCCCTCCATCACCGATTCGATCGCCGAGGACATCCTCAAATCATGCCACGCGTCACGGACGACAGGGGTCACAGCGAGCCACTGATCGCGAAGATTAGTGTCCTCAATAGTGGCCGCCCCCACCGGCGGCATGTTGTCGCCGAATGATCGCTGCACCAATGCCAACACCCGGGAAGCAAGATTACCCAGGTCGTTCGCGAGATCGCTATTGGCCCTCTCGGCGATTATCGCGTCACCGATGTTGGCATCAAGCCCAAACGGCATCTCACGCAATAGTGCATACCTGACCGAATCCGCTCCGTGGGCATCTCTAACATCAGCTGGATCGATGGAGTTTCCCAACGATTTGGACATCTTTCGCCCGTCGAACCCCTGCCAAAACCCGTGAACGTTCAGGTGGCGATAGATCGGTACACCGGCGGATTTGAGCATGATCGGCCAGTACAGTCCATGTTGCCGTAATATGTCTTTGCCCACAAGATGTTCTGCCGTAGGCCAGTATTTGGCGAACAGCTCCCCATCTGGCCATCCGAGCGCGCTGATGTAGTTGGTGAGGGCGTCGAACCAGACATAGGCGACGTGGTCAGAATCGAATGGCAACTCGATTCCCCAAGTAACGCGTGATTTCGGGCGACTAATGCTCAGATCTGTGGGGTTCCTCAACCACCCCTCTACCTCGTTGCGGTACCGCTCTGGCCTTATGGTTTCGGGGTTTTCCTTCAGATAGTCGGACCACCAACCGTAGTACTTGCTCATCCTAAAAAAGTAGTTCGGCTCATTGATATGCTCAGGCTCAGTGCCGTGAGTCGGGCACCTGCCATCGTCAAGCTCATTTTCGTTGTAGAATATCTCACAACCAAGGCAGTACAGCCCCTCTTTTTCGCTTAGGTAGATGTCTCCGGCATCGTACACGCGTTGTAGTAACTCGACTACGACACGCTTGTGTCGCTCCTCGGTTGTGCGGATAAAGTCACTCGGCTCGATGTTGAGCGTGGGCCACATCGCGCGGTATTTCCCGCTGATGTCGTCCACCCACTCTTTGGGGCCGATCCCTGCGGCAGCGGCACTTTTTTCTACTTTAGGGCCATGTTCGTCTGTTCCGGTCAGGAAATAGGCGTCTTTGCCCTCAATCTGCGCAAATCGGGTCAACGCATCAGCGACCACCGTTGTCCATGCGTTGCCAATAAACGGCGGATCAGAGGCATAGTATATCGGTGTGGTAACATAATAGGCCTGCGAGGACATCTGGTCTCCAACTCTAAACGCCTGGGAGATATTGTGCCCAGGTCTTGAGAAATCGGCAAAGCGGCAAGAGATTTAGCGAAGTCGTACCGCCAAAACACGGCACGCGTTCTGGGTCTATCTCAAACTATCAGGCTGGCTGCGCATGGGGATCAAAGCGCGTGGTGCCAGAATTTTGAGATGGCGACCAATCGCCGGGCTACCTAGATCGCAACTCGTCATGGGCTTTCATCCTGCACTAAAGGTAGCCCACCATCGCTGTCCGGCAGGGATTTGACATCGTCAGGTGTCAATGACACGCGCTCGCCACTATCGAGTTGCAGTACTACCTTTTCATGCAGGTAGTCATGTTTGGTAACGTGAGCCTGCTGCCCACCATAAATCACTTCCAGGCCCAAACGAGGAAAGCGGCTGCTCATCTCCTGATAGAAGGTGTGCTCAAACCTTAGGCAGCATTTGAGACGGCCGCAAAGCCCCGACAGTTTCGACGGGTTTAGCGACAGGTTTTGATCTCGCGCAATTTGCGAAGTAATCGGCGCGAAATCAGTCAAAAAAGTGGTGCAGCACAAAGGCCTGCCGCACGGTGCCAATCCTCCCAAACGCCTTGCTTCATCACGAACCCCGATCTGCCTAAGTTCAATGCGTGTGCGATGAACACCCGCCAAATCTCGTACGAGCGCGCGGAAGTCTACACGATGCTCGGCGGTAAAGTAGAAGCGGACCTTCTTGCCGTCAAACTGCCACTCTACGTCCACCGGCTTCATCGCCAACCTTCGAGCGCATATTCGGCGCTGAAAATCTAGAAACGCATCATCTTCCTTGGCGCGCTGCTCAACCCGGTTTAGAACATCCTCTTCTGTAGCACATCGGACTATTTTTCGGCGCTCGTCGTTGAACGCATCGACGCGAAGTGGGTCACGCGGGATCTGGTCACCATAGCGAACAACCCGACCGAGGTCTATCCCCCGCTCAGCTTCGACGATAACATGCTCACCGACCTCTACCGCTAAACCGAGTGTATTGCCATATCGAGCTCTTCGGTTGCCTTTGAACGCCACTTCCACAAGCGCTAAGTCCGATGGAACAGGCTCGGTGCTGCCGCCTTTGACGTTTTGGACCGGCTGGTCTTCAAGCATCGCGATCGGATCGGATCGCGTATTTCTATTTGACATCTAAATAGCCCTCGTACACTCCGACAGCTCTGGTCAGGAGCACCATCCGCAGGGGAATGTTCATCTCTCGGCGATCGGTACGCCTCTTCTGGCGCTAGAATACTCTGACAGGATCAGGTCGCTGATGGCTGCTGCTGGGCTGACGTTGCGTGACAGTATCTCCTGAACCGTCTCGACCTTCTCGGCCATATATGTGGCCAACGGTATATCTATCTTTTCCGAAAGCTTATACACGTCCTCAACACGATCAGCGTTGGCCAGTGAATCCGCAGATTGACAATGGACGCTCCACACGTCCCTCAACCAAAGCAACATCCACGCCAACATCCTATCAAGCTCCTCGGAGCTCGAACTCCGCCCTACATTCTCAGCTTTTTCCACTATCAGATGCGGGGGACCGGAAAGACCAAGGTTTAGCATGGCCAAACCGTTTTCTCTCGGGTCAATGCCTCCATCAGAGCCCTGATCACCAGCAGCCGTCAACGCCTGATGAACACTCCCAGCAGCAACCTGTGCCAACGAGGTGGCTTCAGTTTCGGCAAATCCTCTGGCGCGCAAAATGGTGGCCACCGCCTCTGATGACAGAGGCGAACATTGCACAATCTGCCCACGCGATCTGATTGTAGGAAGCAGCGCGTGCGGCTTCTCAGCGGTCAGCAGTATGAGCGTGTCGTCAGGCGGCTCTTCCAAAGTCTTGAGGAGCGCATTTGCGGCGTCGTCACGGAGGTGGTCGGCGTTGCATACAATTGCTGTCTTATGGCCTTCAAACGCCTGCATATTCGCCCAGCGGTTCAGGTCGCGAATCTGCCCGATAAATACTTTTGCGGACCCGCCGCCGTCAACCGGTGCGTAGAGGTCTTTCCTCAACCGCTCAAGGATCTCACCTTGGTCCGAATCCTTTCTCGCCAATGGTGTCGCCACGAACACATCTGGGTGCCCCAGCAAGGTTATCCGCCTGCAAATGGCACACTCTTGGCATGCATTTTCACCTGGACTGGTACAGTGCCGTTGGCGAGCGATTTCCAGAGCCAGAGCAATTTTTCCGACACCATTGGGACCAACGATGAGTAGCGCATGCCCCAAGCGGTTGCGCTGTCTGGCTCGGCTAACCATCGCCAGTGCACGCTCTTGGCCGGGAACCGGCCCGTACACGGTCTGCGTCATTATAGAAGCGACAATCCTAAAGCGCGTCCCCGGACTGCTGATCGAAGAACCGGGCTTTGCTTAGATCAACACCAATATCCATAGTTTGGCCCGCGTGGGCAGCGTGACCTGCGCCTACCCTGGCGACCACTGACTGGTCACCGACTTTCACATAAAGAAATGTCTCGTTGCCCATCGGCTCCACTACTTCGATCTGGACAGACAGAGTGGCGTCGGTCTGAGAGAGGGAGAAGCTTTCTGGCCTGATTCCAAGCGTCACCCCCTGGTCAACTAAGTTCCCCAAAACATCTTCGTGTTCTGGTCCGATGGCGAGACTCACCTCTTTGTCCCGGAAGGCCAGACCACCGTTGCGCTCGATAGTGCCCTCCAGGAAGTTCATAGCCGGAGAGCCTATAAACCCGGCGACAAACCGGTTGACTGGGCGCTCGTACAGGTTGAGGGGGCTGTCAATCTGCTGAATTTTACCCTGATCCATCACCACGATACGGTCGCCCATGGTCATCGCTTCAACCTGATCGTGCGTCACGTATATCATCGTGGCTTCAAGGCGGGTGTGCAGCTTCGAGATCTCTGTGCGCATCGCGACGCGAAACTTGGCATCCAGATTCGACAGCGGTTCGTCAAACAGGAACACTTTGGGCTGTCTGACGATAGCCCGACCGACCGCGACGCGTTGCCTTTGGCCTCCCGACAGAGCTTTGGGTTTGCGTTCAAGGAGGTCGTCTATCCCCAAAATCTCTGCAGCTCCCCTTACGCGCTCTTCGATTTCGTCTTTGGGAAATTTCCTCAATTTGAGGCCGAACGCCATGTTATCGTAGACGCTCATGTGGGGATAGAGTGCATAGTTCTGGAATACCATCGCTATGTCCCTGTCCTTGGGAGGGACATCGTTCACCGTGCGGCCGTCGATGGAAATCTCGCCTGAAGTAACGTCCTCCAACCCGGCGATCATTCTAAGTGTCGTGGATTTGCCGCAACCCGAAGGCCCGACCAACACCACGAACTCTTTGTCGGCGACCTCCAACGTCGCTTCGTCCACCGCTGTCACGGTGTCGTCAAATACCTTGGATATGTTCTGCAGTACGACGTTGGCCATCGAGCCATCCTTCTTGGAAACCGATACGTTCGTGGGTAGGAGACGCGAACCCTGCCCCGGCGGGCCACTCCTCCTATTTGGATGCACTTCTACTTATGTAAAGATATTGACGACGCCTGCGAGACTACAAGGCACCCCTCCTGACAACCCAACACCGCTCCTCAACTCCTTAGTTGTGTGGCGGCACAGGGTTTGTCTAACACAACTCTGGCAGTGAATCACCATTACCGGTCATCGGATCGGCCTCAGACAGAAGAGCATTCGCGCGATCAAACGCGCCGCAATACGCGGATAGAGCGTTCAGATCCGAGCTCTTGGTCGGACGGCAAGCGTGTTCGCTAGGCGCCCTCTCAGCGAGAAATCTAAGCGTCTGAACCTGACCTCGGAGCGCAACGCCCAACCGCTCTGTCATCTGAAGGCTCTCATCCCTCTCTCTGTCTACATTGTCTTGCTGGATACGATCTTGACTGGTCATGCTACCTCCCAAATGGGTTGTGGGAACTTGACGCTCGGTGCGCCGTCCCGTAGAATAAAGTGCATGCCCGTAATAATGCGGCTATCAATAGAATATGTCATGAATCACATAATATAAAGTGTATCACATAATAAGTGAGTTTAAATAATAAACAAAAGGCTGTGCCATATCTATACAGATGGTTTCCAGACGCATCCGTAAGCGAATGAGAGCGCGGTCAGCTCTGCGCACGCTGGCAGAGGAGATGGTCGGTCCACGTAGCGCATAGTGGGAGTAGTAGTATTAGTGACGTTTATTACTCTTCATACAGAAAGGACAGCGAACCATGTGCGGACGTTTTGCACAGATGATGTCGTGGAAAGATCTGCACGACCTTCTCGGAGGCGACACATTCGATGAAAGGCCGCCGCTCGACGCACGGTTCAACATCGCACCTAGTTCACTCATTCAGACCGCAATGTGGCATAACAGCCGCCTCATGATTACGCCGATGACCTGGGGCCTCAAGCCGTCGTGGGCCAAATCGTTGCTCATCAACGCCCAGTCGGAGAAATACGTCGCACCTGACCGAGGTTATTGGGCTGAGTTTACGAGGTGCGTGATCCCGGCGTCTGGATTTTACGAATGGCAAACAAAGCCAGGTGGCAACAAACAGCCGATGTACATCCAACTGAAAGGCGGAGCGCCATTCCTTTTTGCAGGGCTGCACAGGCTCGTGCAGTCTGACACCGCTGGCGCTACTCCCCACTGCGTCATCGTCACCACATATCCCAATGCGATCATGAGACCCATCCACAAGAGAATGCCGGTCATTTTGAGGCCGGAACATCACAGGATTTGGGCGGATCCAGAGTCAGATCGCTCCGATCTGACGGAGATAGTACAGCCGGTCAATCCCGACGAGATAGAGGCCTATCCGGTAGATGCTAGCGTGGGCAATACAAAGAACGACGGGCCAGACTTGATAAGGCCGATAGAGATTTAGAGAACCGTTGCATTCTCCAAACGCGACGTGGGTAGAGACCGACTGGCTGCTTCCGTAGAAGGGCGAATTCGTCCCGGCGAATCTTGGACATGCCCCTATTGTAGACACGCCAAACGCGACATAGCGTCCCCCCTGCACTACACGATCATGACAATCTGTCCCACACTAGGGTTAACTCACGCACATTGTCACCATATCTTACCATGGCACCTGAATTGCCGGTTGTGTGCACGACAAACTGACCTATCCCCAGATCCTCAACACCCACCACCATTCAGGACAGACAATGCGTCTTCGTCTAATCGCCTGTGAGATCGCCCGGCGTGAGATCGCCGAAGTACTGCCTTCAAGCCCGCACGAAGTGACCGTTGAATACCTCGAACAGGGGTACCACAACGACGTTGCAGTGGGCAATCCGGCCATCCAGGTCCAGATCGACGCGTTGGCACCTGACGCCTGCGACGCGATCCTGTTGGGTTACGGGCTCTGCAACAACATGTTGGCGGGGATTCAAGCCAGACACGCTCCGATGGTCGTACCTCGCAGCCACGACTGCATCACGTGGTTCTTGGGGTCAAAGGAGCGATACAGAGACTATTTCGACGCTAACCCAGGCACCTACTACTATACTGCTGGCTGGCTCGATCACTCCTCACATGCTTCGCGGCAGTCCAGGGCCACCAACGTGAGCCTTCCTGGAATGCCCGGTACGTGGGAAGAGCTAGTGGAGAAATATGGTGAGGACAACGCGGAGTACCTTTTGGAATCACTCGGAGGATGGAGAACCAACTACACCCACGGGACACTGATAAGACAGGGGCTTGGATGCGACGACGAATCAAGGGAACGCGTCCACGAAATCTGCGATAGCAACGAGTGGGAATACAAAGATGTAGAGGGGGACCTGAACCTTCTGCGGCGGTGGGTTTGCGGTGATTGGGATGATGATGCCTTTTTGACCGTGGAGCCGGGCATGTCGATAGTTCCGTCCTACGGCGACGATATTGTGCAGATTGAGTCACCGGTCTGACCGGGAGGGTTTGACAATGGACGCCATCGAATGCCTCAAAACCAGGCGCAGTATTCGAGCATTTACAGATGAGGCGGTGCCGACCGAAGTAGTGGAAGAGATCATCGATTGCGCCCGACTCGCCCCGTCGGCGGTAAACCGCCAACCGTGGCAGTTCGTTGCCGTCCGCAACGGCGAAGTCCGCAAACAGATAGCCGACGCGTGCGACGGGTCCGGCGAGTTCATCGCCCAAGCGCCTGTATGCATCGCGGTATTTTGCGAAAAATCGACCTACTATTTGGAGGACGGATGCGCAGCGACGCAGAACATCCTCCTCGCGGTGCACGCCGTTGGTCTAGGCTCATGCTGGGTCGCTGGAGACAAAAAGCCGCATGCTGAAACCGTTCTCCATCTGCTCGGAGCGCCTGAGAATCACACTCTGGTAAGTCTGATAGCCCTCGGCAAAGCTGCGCAAGAACCGCAAAAACCCAAAAAATCGTTGGGCGACCTGCTCTATTGGGAACGTTTCGCCTAGAACTCAACCTGGGGAGTTACGATGACGTCGAGAGAGCGCCTGTTGGCAGCGATCAAGAATGAACCCGTCGATCGGGTGCCTGTTGGGCCCTTCGGACTCGGACACCTGAACCCCGATGACCCTTTCACCTGGGATTTCATTCAGCGTACGGACCCGTTTATCTCACCAGGCGCTGGCGGGGACGCGATCGGCGGGGGCAATCGAAGGGTCACCACCGAAGAGCGAACCGACGCCACCGTCATGACGCTTCGCACCCCAAAAGGGCCGCTA
>Ga0187827_10007409_pt1 | contig 12217 bp, 14 predicted proteins | sample ETNtaG_39_FD_167969 | JGI IMG/M metagenome (GOLD analysis project Ga0187827, IMG submission 167969) | Marine microbial and viral communities from oxygen minimum zone, Eastern Pacific Ocean - ETNP2014_SV_150_PacBio MetaG (Illumina Assembly) | ecosystem: Environmental > Aquatic > Marine > Hypoxic... | reverse complement strand
GAATGAAGGGGAAGGGGATGCCGAGAATGGGTGGAAAAGGATACGGTAATCTCTATGTCGTAATCGGGGTGAATATACCCAAACGATTATCGGAAAAACAGAGGGAATTGATAGCAGAATTCGAAAGATCCGAATGATGTTCATAAGTATTTTTTCAGGCTCTCCATATGCTCTTCATAGGCCCCGATGACAATTTCCGTGGCCCCGAAGAACTCTGAAAAATCCAGGTCCTTCAGCAATCGCTCGTAACCAACGAATACGGCCCTGTCCTCGTTGAGTCCCCATTTGGCCATTAAGGAAGTGTTGTTCAGGCGCAGAAGATGCTCGAATATGCCGCAGAGGTCTCCCCCCGATATCTTCAAACCCTCGCATCTGAAGCTTATGGAAGATTCTTTTAGAATAATATAGAGGTCTATGACCCTTTCTTTGCCCGGGATCTTCACCTTGAAGCCGTTGGTATATTGGGTAATATTATCGTATTTCGCTTTTTTTATGAATTTTTTGATCTTGGCCATTTCTGTCATTTATAAGCCTCCTGGAACGGATGCTAATACATAGTAATTATATTATTATACCTATTTGAATATCCCAGATACCCTGTGGTCAAAACGAAAGCAAATTAATTATTAAATAACACCGTTATATGCTTATTATCCATATCCAATAACAGGGCGGCATACATGAAGAGGCTTTTTTTTTGTATCCTGATCATTATATTATTGACCGGATCAATATCGGTAATACACGGTCATAACGCTTCCGGGGGAAATTCCACCAGAGCGCCCGGGGAGATCGGAGATTCCTCCATATCCGGCAGGATAGTACCGCCCAATGCGACAATGAACACCTGCTGCCAGAGTTCGGTCCCATTTTTCGATAACACCACCGGAGAGTTCAAAATGGGCGATCTAACGGATGGTGAATACCGGATAGCATTTGCCTCGCCAGGGTATGAACCCCACCTTGAAATCATACAGATCAATGGTTCCGATATAGAGTTAGGGACCATACGTATGGGAAAGGAGGGTGCGACTCCCATTTCTTTTTTCGTCACTGTGGGGCCCTGGTTGGATGGTGATGGCAACGGGATTTCAGGGATAAATGTTTCTTATGTGGTGAATGGCGAAAGTTACTGGAACATTAGCGATGTTCACGGTATCGCATGGATCGAGGGACCGATGGAATCCATCGAGAACGGTTCTGCTATTACTGCGAGCTTCCAATCCAGAGAATTGAAGTGGAATTGGAATTTAGAAAGTGCACCATACGATGCCTTTGGCTCAAAGGAAGAGGAATCCATGGGATACTATCGAATATTGATCATAATTATCGGCGTTCTCCTGGTATTGATCGTGGGGATCTTGCTTATAGCTCGTATTTTCTACGGTGGGAATATCGATAAAAAGCTGTGATTTCCTTGCAATGATTCAGCTGAATTCTTCCTTTTGGCTATATTTTTCAATGCGCAACCTACAGATAAAAGAAATACGGAATGAAAACTAATGGAGAATTTTTAAAAACCATTACTTCCTTGGAGGTTTGAACATTCCCGATTTTACAAACAAAGGTGATCATTCTGGTTGATGACAATATTGATGAACTGAATGCGATGGTATCCGGACTGAAAAGACGGCTTGAAGCGGCCATAGAGGACGGAATAATTGACAGGCAGGAGAACGAGGACGTCATGTGGAGGATAAAGGAGATCGAGATGTCCATCCTCAACGATGGAATAATCACGAAAAAGGAACGGGCCCTGATGCGCGAAGCCCAGGAAATGCTCGACTCCTATTACTCGAGAGCCGAGAAAAAAATATAGATCAATTCTTTCTGCTGCCCGGTTTCTCCATCTCCAGTCCCCTTGCACAGAGTGGGCACGCCTCTTTTTCGAACTGCTCGAAGTTGAGATACACCAACGAGGCGAATGGGGTCCCCTCGAAATTCCGTATGTCGTTCCTCCGCACCATGGAGACCACTTTCAGTACTTTCACCCCGGCCTTTTGCAGCAGTTGCACCACCTCTCTCACGCTTCCCCCCGTGGTCACCACATCCTCTATCACTGCAGCTCTTGCACCGGCAGGAACGTCAAGCCCCCTTCTGATGGTCATTTTACCGTCCCCGCCCCGTTCCGCGAACACGAATGGGATACCCATTATGTCGGCCACCTTGTACCCGATGACCAGCGCGCCGATGGCCGGTGAAACGATGTAATCCACCAGCGGGAGAAGTTGTATTAGCTCCAGTGCAAAGAATTGGACGTCGCCGGGGCGCACCAGGGCTTTCGCGCACTGTATGTAGTTCTCCGAATGGAGTCCAGAACTTAGCTGGAAATGACCGCTCAGAAGGGCCCCGGACTCCCGCAACCGTTCCAATATTATATGTTCGTTGTCGCTCACAATACCCTCTCCATTGCCTTTTTTACCAATTCGTTGATCTCTATTACCCTGGTCCCTGACGCTTCATGGTACCCGTCATCCCGGGAAGCATAAATAATGGACCTCGAAGCATTGAAGATTAATTTATCCTCACCTATAGCCTCTATGGATCCCTCCACGGAGCCTCCCTGCGCACCGATCCCCGGAACCAGAATTATTGAATTTCCCACCCTTTTCGATATCTCTTCTAGGTATTCGAGTTTCGTGGCCCCGGCTACGGCGCCGCAGTTCGAATAACGGAATATCTCGTCGCTTATCTCCTTGTACAGTGGTTTTTCACCGTACAAAAAGAACTGCTCGCTGCCCGGGTTCGACGTGAAATTCAGTACAAATAAATATTTATCCTCGTAGTCCAGAAACTCCCCGAGCGAGGAAAATCCGAGAAGGGGGTTTATTGTGGTCGCATCCGCATCGTAGTATTCGAATATCTCCCTTGCGTACGCCTGGTTGGTATGCCCGATGTCACCTCTTTTTGCATCCAGTATGAGTAGCGCCTCGTACCCGCGTATCCGCTGGCAGACGCCCTTCAGCTGTTCGAGGCCCTGGGGCCCGTACTGCTCGAAGAACGCTATGTTCGGCTTGTAGCCCAGCACCAGCTTGTGGGTCGCATCGATTATCTTTTCAAAGAAATCTGCAATGCGTCCGATCTCATCGTACCCCGGTGGCATTTTTTCTATAACCGGATCCAAACCCACTACCAGTCTGGAACCTGTATGTGTCTTCCGATCTTCGTATTTTTCGAGAAAGTTCATAACAGCTCACCCCTTATGTCTGCAAGAGTGGCCCCGTTCTCATGTAGGTATTTTTCGAGTCCGGCAGATACCTCTTCGGTAAGATCCGGATTCTTGAATAGACCGCTGCCAAGGGCAATCAGGTCAGCCCCTACAAGAAGATATTCCAGCGCCGACCACTGATCCACAATTCCACCATGGGCAATAACGGGGATATCCAATTCTTTTTTTATGTCATATACCATCTTCACTCCCACCGGTCTTATGGCCGGCCCCGACAATCCGCCGGTTACGTTACCCAGAACGAATTTTCTCAGCACGGGATCCACCTTTATCCCCCCAAGCGTGTTGATCAGTGACAGAGCGTCCGCACCGGCTTCAACAGCCTTCCGCGCCACCTCAACTACATCGCTGACATTTGGGGAAAGCTTTGCTATTAACTGTTTTCGTGTGACCGCTTTTACCGCGTCAACGGCCCGAAATGTTTCCCGGGGATCTTGCGAGGTCTGCATTTTTATAGCTACATTCGGGCAGGAAAGGTTCAATTCAAGAGCATCTATATATTCGATATTGTCCAATAGCAGGGCCAGATGCACTAGTTCCTCCGAGGTTCCACCGGCGATACTCACTATTATGTTAGTCTTGTGTTCTTGGAGATAGGGGAGTTGATCGCTTATAAATTTGTCAATTCCGGGATTTGCTAGGCCAATGGAATTCAGCATGCCCGAATCAACCTCCGCTACACGGGGCAGCGGGTTACCCGGTCTCGGGAGTGCAGTAACCGTCTTGGTAATTATTCCGCCAACCTTATCCAGTCCAACTTCTTCATCGAATTTTTTCCCATAACCCACTATGCCTGAGGCCAGGACAATGGGATTTCGGAACCTTTTGCCAAGGAATAACGTCGATAGTGCCATTTAAAAGATCACCTTCCTTCCCTTGCCAACCGCAAACACAGGACCTTTGGTACATGCCATTTTAATTATATCTGCTTCTCCATCCAAAATCATTACCGGGCAGGCCATGCACATACCCCGTCCGCATGCCATCCGCCTCTCCAGGATCAGTTCGCCGCTTATTCCCGTCTCCATTATGAATTCCTGCACCGATTTCAGCATTCCCTCCGGACCACATGATAGGATATGGTTGGGCGCACCGTTTTTTTCCACATATTCCCGAAAGACATCCACCACTGTTTTTCCGGTTTCTTTGAGTGGAACGAGATATTTATTGAATCCCCCCAGTACCTCGCTGAATTGCAGGTGCTTATCCAGCGCATCGAAGAATGATCGGGAACGTGCCCCAAAGAACAATTGGATTTGCCCCCCCCCCGTTATGTTGAACTGTGAAACTAGGTGAAATATGGGAACTATTCCCATCCCGCCAGCGATCAGGGCAATTTTTTTTCCGTAGTAATTCTCAATCGGGCCCAATCCGTTTCCGTGAATCCCCTTGAACCTGACCGAATCACCCTTTTTCATGGACAGGAGCTTTCTCGTCCCCCTCCCTTTCACCTCTATCAACAAACTAAGCTCTCTTTCCCTCAGTTGAAGGATCGAGAAAGGTCTGTCCAGATAGGAATCATTTCCCGTTTCAAGCATTATGAACTGTCCGGGTGATGCCTTCAGTTCTCCTTGGATTTCAATCTTTAAGAGAATGTATGTGATCCTGTCACATGTGAAAACGGTCCGTTGTGCGATCTTGCCAATGTGTATCAACGGCTTTTTCATCCGGTATACCTCCTTTTATAGAGCCTGCCGTTCTTTACCACCATCTCGATCCTTCCTGAGAATCTTTTTCCGATAAAAGGATTATTTTTACCCTTGGAAAGAATATATTTCTCCTTCAACACGTAATTCCCTTCTTTTACTACCATAAAGGAGGCCGTGCCGCCTACCTCGATTTTCTCTGGTGGAACCGAAAGAAGCGTGGCGGGGTTGACTGCCGTCAGCATATTGTACTGGTGCTTAGTGATCATTCCAGGCTTTATAAGATGGGTGTAAATGTTGAGAAAAGAGGAATCAAATCCCGAAAAACCGAAACTGGCTTCAGTAATCGGACACCTTTTTTCATTCATGGCATGCGGTGCGTGATCGCTGGCTATCATATCTATCTTTCCATCTATCAGTGCTCGGAGTAGGTATTTTCGCGTTTCTTCGGTCCTCAAGGGCGGATTGACCTTGTAATATCCGTCACTGTAGTCGATATCCTCCGTTGACAGGAATAGATGATGCGGCGTCACCTCGCAGGTGACGGGTAAGCCTGCCTTTTTTGCTTCTGCCACGCTCTCGATACCCTCTATGGACGAAACATGGCATATATGCAGTCTCGATCCTACCTCATGGGCCACCCTTATATTCCTCTTTATGATGCAGGCTTCATCTTCTTCCGTGACAGAAGAAATCTTCAGTAATTCAGTCATTTCAGTTCTCTCCATGTGTCCCGGTGAAAGATAGTTCTCGCAATGGCTCATTACCGCCATCCCGCGGCTCTTTGCCTCCTCGAAGACCTTTCGAAGGACCCGCTCATCCACAATGGTTTTACCGTCATCGCTTAATGCCTGGACACAATCCGGGTACTTGTCGATTGGCGCCATTGTCCTGCCCAGAAGTCCCATGGTTGCTGCCCCGTTGATATTGGCCTCGGCAAGACCCATGGCATTTGCTCTATTTTCGAGAGAACGAATAATGTTGGGGTCGTCAAGGGCGGGTGAAGTATTCGCCATCATGGCGACCCTGGAAATCCCGTTTAGAAGGGCTGCCTCAAGACCGGATTCCAGACCTTCCTTGTACCCATGTCCAGGTTCCCTAAGGTGAGTATGCACGTCTATCATAAGGGGATATATTTCCATGCCATTCAGGTCAACCAGGACATCCGCTGATCCTGGCTCATTTGTCCCTGAGGGGACCATGGCGGTAATGATGGAATCCCGAACATGCAGGTCCACGAGCCTACCTTCAAGTAGTGCTCTTGAAAAGACCTTCATAAAACACCCCTCATGTGAATTGATTTACAGAAAGCAGAGTCGGGATATTGAATCATATGACATAAGAGACTATATTGTCTAAGTTCCCCGGAAAAATAAGCACGGGTGGATATGCAATCTTGCGCAAATTTTGGGTAATGATTGAAGAAAACCATATTAAAAGAGAATGATGGGAGACCACGGTTATTAACTTATCGCGTAATTTTTTCCCATGAACAGATTGGATGGAGAGAGTGCATCTCTTTAAATAAATATAATTTCCATTCGTGTAGTAAACCTTTATATCGTGGAATACATTACCAGCCGAATATTTTTTCATAGAATCCCATAAAGGAGGAATTAAGTTGGGGAAAAAGAAGAAGGTATCACGATCCCAGATGAGAAAGGCGAAGGACAGATGGAAGTCCAAAGAATGGTTTAATATTTATGCACCCGTTATGTTCAACAAGTCCGAGATAGGCAACACCATGAGCAATGACGCTAGTAGTGTAGTCGGAAGGACCCTCGATGCAACTCTGCACGAGATCATGGGTGATTTTTCAAAGATACATATCAAACTGAAATTCAAGATTAACGATGTCGTCGGAAATGACGCTTATACCAGATTCATCGGGCATTGTTTGACAAGCGATTACATAAGGAGATTGACCCGGAGGAAAAGGTCCAAGATGGACGCGGTTTTCGATGTTCTCACGAAAGACGGTTATCTCGTCCGGGTGAAACCCCTGGCTATGACCGAACATAGGATCCAATCGTCCCAGAAGAGGGCGATTCGCGAGAGGATGAAAGAGGTTGTGGAAGGTTTCGCAAGGGAAAATATCATGAGCGAGTTCGTGAAAGGTATGGTATTTGGTAAACTCCCGGTGGAGATATTTCGCGTCTGCAAGAAGATATATCCCATGAAACGGATAGAGATACGTAAATCTGAGATACTTAGAGCTCCTGCCAGCACGCCGGACGAGGGAATGGAGGAGGAGAAACCTGAGGAAGAGGAAGTGGAAGAGGGAGCGGAAGAGGTAACTGGGGAAGTGGCTGAAGCGGATGCCGTTGTGATGGCTGCGGTAGAGCCCGAAGAAGAAATTGCTGCAGACGTATAGAAACTTCAAAAGGAGTGGGAAACAGCTCAGTTCACGATATACGGGACCGTTTTTTTCCCTAGCACGGTGAATTAGCCCCATATAAGTGATATTATGGACAAGGAGATTCTGGCCAAGTACAGGAAAGCGGGGAAGATTGCCGGAAAGGTCAGAGAATACGGACTGCGTCTGATAAAAGAAGGATCCCTATTTCTGGATGTCGCCAACGCCATTGAAAAGAAGATTATCGACCTGGGGGGCAACATTGGTTTTCCAACTAATATTGCAATAGACGAGCAGGCGGCCCACTACACTCCCTGCATCGCCGATGAACTAAGGTTCCGGAAGGGTATGGTGGTGAAACTGGATGTGGGCGTCCATGTGGATGGTTACATAGGGGATACAGCCTCCACGGTTGAAGTGGGAAGCAACGATAACAGAATGTTGATCCAGGCCAGCAGAGAGGCTTTGCTAAATGCACTTGACATTGTAAGGGGGGGAATAGGGTCGGGTATGATCGCCGCCACAATCGAGGATACCATACGTTCATTTGGATTCAGGCCAATATCGAATCTCACGGGGCATGGCCTTGGGCAATATAAACTGCACACCGGAGTGGCCATTCCCAATGTGCGCGGACCTGAAAAGGATGTACTGAAAGCAGGAGAAGTGGTGGCCATAGAACCATTCGCCACAAAAGGGGAAGGTTGGGTGAAGGAGACCGACTCCAGTCATATCTACCAGTTCATACGGGATAAGAGGGTCAAGGATGCCAGTGCACAAGAGCTTCTCGGTTATATTTCGGGGAGATGGCCGAATCTCCCCTTCTCGGAGCGTTGGTGCGGAGAATTCATGGAACGACCGCGTCCCGCTCTTACAAGACTCGTCAGGTCCAGGGCCATATCGTCCTACCCGATTCTTCGGGATCGTGGCGGTGGAATGGTTTCCCAGGCGGAACATACTCTGCTGGTGACCCACGATGGATGCGAGATACTTACCTGACCGACCTTAAAAAATATTTTCCCAATGGGGGTACAATTGTGAGCGAGCTTGAAGAATCATCTGCCCGGGATTTTGTAAATATTGCAGAGCTGCTGGCCGGGAAGCACACCGATCACGTGGTGAAACTGCGAGGTTGGATATACCGTACCCGGTCGTCGGGTCGTCTCGTGTTCCCCGTGATCAGAGACAGTTCCGGACAGATACAGTGCACGGTTTTCAAGGGAAGCGTGTCGGAGGAGGATTTCACGGCGGCCAAGAAGGCACTGGTGGAATCCAGTGTGGTGATAAGCGGGAAGGCGGTGGCGGATAAGAGGGCTCCGGGCGGTTTCGAGATACAGGTTGAAAGTTTTACCGTGGTCCATTTCGCGGAAGTCTTCCCAATAACGAAGGACCAGAGCATAGAGTTCCTGGCGGACAAACGGCACCTTTGGCTGCGAAGCGCGAAGATGACCGCCGTATTGAAGTTGAGAAGCACCGTATTCGGAGCAATTCATGAATATTTCCGCGACGAAGGTTTTTACGAGTACCAGAGCCCCATATTCCAGGCAGTGCAGTGCGAGGGCGGTTCGACCCTTTTCAACGTGGATTATTTCAAGCAGAAGGGGATATTCCTGGCCCAAACCTGGCAGCTGTATGCGGAGCCAGCCATATTCAGTTTGGAAAATATTTACACGATTTCGCCGTCCTTCAGGGCCGAGAAGTCAAAGACGTCACGGCACCTGACCGAATACTGGCACGCAGAGATGGAAATGGCGTGGTCGAGTTTCGAGGACATCATCCGCCACGGCGAAGCTTTGATAAAACATGTGATCGGAAAAGTTCTAGATGTCAATGGAAAGGAACTTGAGACACTGGGGCGGGATGCTACGAAATTGGAGGCCAGCCTTAATAAACCCTTTATCAGAATGACATACGACGATGCCATCGCGCTTTTGCGTGAGAAGAGCGGCATCGATGTGACCTGGGGCAAGGACCTGAGAACCGTGGAGGAAGACGAGTTAGTCAAGAATTTCGACCGATTCGTTATAGTGACCCATTACCCGAAATCGGTCAAGGCATTCTACATGAAAGAGGACCCGGATAATCCGGAGGTGGTTTTCGGTACGGATTTCCTTGCTCCTGAAGGATACGGAGAGATAATCGGCGGGAGTCAGAGGGAAGAGAAACTGGAAGAGATCGAGCGAAAGCTCGTGGAGATGGGAGAGAAAGTCGAGGAATACAGTTTCTATCTCGATACCAGGAGATACGGTTCGGTCCCTCACGGCGGCTTTGGCATGGGGGTGGAACGACTGATATCGTGGCTCTGTGGGCTGGATAACATAAAGGACGCCATCCCATTTCCCCGGACGCTCACGAGATATTATCCGTAATACAGATCATTATATCGATGAGTAATTATACATTTGAGTGACAATATAAATCGGTGATAAGATGCACGAACTCGTAGGGAAATATGTAAAGGATACAAATGACATTGAACTGGGTACGATAGTTGATCTCAAGGACGGCTATTTCGAGATCGAGGAAGGCGTTTTCGGAACCTTCTTTCTGGATGTGGCCATGGTGGTTGCTGTGGGTGAAGCAGTTGGACTGGACGCCAGCATCCAAACCGTACTGCACAACAAAAAGGTGCTCGATAAGGAAGGAGAGGAACTGGGCACGGTTCACGATGTGATGGAGGCTGACGATGTCATGGATTTCATACTTGTGGCAGTAGGTGAAAAATTGTTCTCCATCCCCATCGAGAACCTTCATCGTATAGGCGACGTGCTTGAGCTTAATATCGACCGGGAAGAAGCGGAATACATCCAGGAAGAGCACAGTTTCCGTGAAGAGATAGTTCACAGGATAAAGGGATTTCTCCATATGGATTAAAATTATTTTTTTTTACCAACCCTTAACGGTATATTTCCCCGGGGCGCGCTTTCGAGTCTCATCAACCCTACTCGGATTAGAATTTCGATGAAGGTCCATACCCGTTTCGAGACCGGTTCTATCCTTTCCTTGAACTCCTCATCCATTATGGCGCAGATCTCCGCCAGGTGCTTCCTGCCGTCGCAGAGGATCCATATGCGGGTTCCAAGCTCGTCCAGCGGCCGCCGAATGTGGCTTACCCCTCCGAATTTTCGGTATAGAAATCTTTCGAAAGAACGGAACTCTTTTTTGTAGGTGATAACGACCTTCTCATTCTCCATTTTCCAGCGAACGGGATTCCTCGTGGGATATATGGCGGAAAGTTTTTCGAGTTTTCCTTCCATACCCAGTGCCGTCATCCCAAATCACCCTTTGATCTGCCCTATTCGCGCCTTCTCCATTTTACAATTCCACCTTTTGGAACTTTCCCCTACCACTTAGCGGCATGGTGGCATCGAATATCGCCTTTGCAGTGGTACCGTCGGAACTGCTGGGATCAAGCGACGACCCCCTCTGATTAGTTATTATTTTCATATCCCGATCGGCCTGGAACCTCGTGGCCATGGCCCATTCTAATTCCCGGTACGTAAAAATATCGATATCGTCATCCACGACGAAAACGTGCTTCATGGACGTGTGGGCCGCAAGGGCTAATTTTCCAGCCGTCATGCCGTCGTCCTCATTTCGTTTTTCTATTGAGACTGCACCGTGCAGCCAAGAGCATCCTCCGGGTGTGAGAAGAACATTTCTCACGTCGATTCCCTCGTTTTGCACTACGTCGTAGATCCTTGCTTCCCGGGGCATGCCCATCAGAAGGAAATGCTCGTAACCGCCTGGGAGAATTGCGTGAAATACCGGTTCGTCACGGTGGTATATCCGCTCAACCTTCAGAACCGGTTGTTGCCTTACGTGGTCACGGGTTCCGGTTATATCCACGAAGGGACCTTCATCCCCTAGCTCAGCCGTAAGCCGTCCAAGCAAAACATACTCGCTGCCGGCCGGGACCGCGCAGCCGTTCTCCATTTCATACAGTTCGATATCCCCGTTCCCTGTAATGGAAGAAATTGAATTTGCGATTTTATATTCCTCCACATCCGGGGCAACCGATATGGCTCCGGCGATGGCCACCTCCGGCGGGACGCCTATGGCGATTGCTACCTGAAGCTCTTTTCCTGCTTCCACGGCCGCCCTGTAGCGGCGGTGAAGATCGCGCTCTACCAGCCTTACCGTTCCCGTGGTACTGCCGGTGACCATAACGCGGTGATAAGAGATATTTCCGGTACCAACGGCCCCGACCGAGAATACGGAAGCTGTGAGATAGGGACCGCCGTCACCGGGGTAGAAAAAGGGAATCGGGATTTTACCTAGGTCACCGGGCGAGATCTCGTTTTTCAGGAACGGCGCATTATTCACTATGCGCGGGCTGATGGGTTCCCGAATTGCTTTCGATATGAGTGGAAGCAGGTCGTCGGGAGTGGTTGATAGGCACTGTGCGACGAAAGCGCGGTCCGCATAGAGGTTGGCGCATACCCTTGTACCGTTGACGTTGTGAAATAACAAGGGTGTTTTACCGTGGTGAGCGATGATTCGCGATAGCTCCAGCTCAGGCGAGACTTTTTCGGGCGACTCCACGATATCTACGCATCGTTCAATACAAGTACGAAAGTCCATATTATCTGTTCCCGGCAGCCGTTCAATAGAAGGAAAACTCCAGGGGTTTATAATATTGTCAATGGTGAAAATATCGAGATTTTCAGCTTGACAATGTGCGCGGTATCGTCCGCAGGGGTAAAGTCCCTGAGGACGCAGCAGAGCAGTAGGTCTGCGTAATGAAATGAGCGCTTGAAAAAGCAGATGCCGCTTCATACTATTAAAACGTGTTTGTCGAAATACCATTACGTTTTCAGAACTTCAATGGGGGAAATTCGATTTCAATAATGACGCATAAAAATTCGGGAATGTCCTCGAAAACACCGCATAATTATAATAGTTAATTGTGTATACCTACATTATGGCAAGACCGAGAAGTAAAATAGATATCACATGCCAGAACCACACTTGTAAATACTTTCT
>Ga0187827_10007408_pt1 | contig 12218 bp, 13 predicted proteins | sample ETNtaG_39_FD_167969 | JGI IMG/M metagenome (GOLD analysis project Ga0187827, IMG submission 167969) | Marine microbial and viral communities from oxygen minimum zone, Eastern Pacific Ocean - ETNP2014_SV_150_PacBio MetaG (Illumina Assembly) | ecosystem: Environmental > Aquatic > Marine > Hypoxic... | reverse complement strand
CTATCATTATCATAGCAGGTTAGATCACAGCCAAAGGCCTGATCTTCACAATCTGCAAAACCATCACCAATCCATGATTCTGGACAGCAGTCATCATCAGCACAATCTGATATGTAGCCATCATCACATTCACCTGGAGCATTACAGTCTTCTGGACAATCATCATAGGTTTCATCACCATTACAATTGCCATCACCACATTCTGCAGGAGCATCACCAGGGCAAGCACAACCAGAGCAATCCCAGTTATAGTTGGCTTCAAGTGTAGCACAGTCTAGACCATACTCATCCCATGCTGAGTCACAGCATTCAGATCCATATGGAGTGAAATCAAATTCACAATCACTGCAATCTCTATCTGCACTTCCCACAATAGGACCACGCAATCTAATAGTGCTGCTATTACTAAGTTTATCTGAATCAAGTTCAGCCTGTTTAAGTTCATCTAGACTTAATTTAGTCTGAGAACTATTATCTTTATGAAAAGAATGGCCTTTCATATTAAAGCCATCTTTTACTCCAATACCATCTTTATTCAGGGCGTTGGCTGCAAAGACAGAACCAATAAGTAGAACTGAACTCAGCAGAACACCCATCAAACATTTAAATGATTTCATTATTTCCTCCATTGTATTGTTTGTATTTCTTGTTATTATTTTTTGGAATTATTGGTTCGTTAGAATCAAATTTTTACTGATAATTCGGAAAACCAATATATATCCCCCACCATATTCACCCGGAAATGTACTCAATATTGAAACATATAATGAAACAATTTTATTGAATTTTACAAACTGTTACAATCCTTTTGTGATCTATGTCACATAATAACAGGTTATAAAATGATCAACTGAGTTCTTCACTTAACTCTAAATGAAAATATTTCCTTAAATAGTACGAGCAAAAATAAAAGATAGGTGTATCAAATGCTGCAAAACATACCTTAAAAAGGAACCCATTTATAAATAATATCCCAAGTTTATCCCATGGGATGACACCAAAATAACATAAAAGAGCAAGAACAGAAAAAGTATCAATAAACTGGGAAAATATAGTCGATGCATTATTCCGTAGCCAGAGATGTTTACCATTTGTAAGTTTTTTCCAGAAGTGAAATACACGCACATCAACCAACTGAGCTGTGAGATATGCCATCATAGATGCAAAAACAGCTGCACCAGAGAGGCCAAAAACCTGACTGAAAGTCTCATCATCAACAGCAGACCAGCTTGTTGCTTGAACATAGTTAGAAATCGTAACTACTAAAAGCATGAAAATACTAGCAACCAAACCGGACATCACTACCTGATTGGCTTTCTTTTTACCATATATTTCTGAAATAATATCCGTTACCAGAAAAGTAACCGGATAGGGTAACAACCCAACTGACTGTTCAAAAGTATAATTCCCAATAAAGGGTAACCAGATTTCAAGTTGGAAAAATTTTTGGAATATAAGATTACATGATACAAGTGATGCAACAAAGATTCCCGTAAGGATCAGATATAATCGATCTGCCCATTTTTTATTTTTGTGTTTATTCAATACTTAAACTTTATTATGATTTGTATATTAATTTACATGGTTGAAAACAGATTAATTACATGGTTGAAAACAGATTAAAAAAACAATACATCACAGCGAATTCTTGGGAGGCTTTACAGAAATCAGGTAAATTATAGTTTATAATGGCTAAACATACTATAAAATTTTGGGGTGTGAGAGGTTCATTCCCTACTCCGGATAGGGATAAAATTGAAGTTGGTGGACATTCTTCATGTGTAGAAGTTCGCACTGCTGATAACAAAATGATAGTATTGGATATGGGTACTGGCTTTGTTCCTATGGGGAATGCACTCATGGCTGAGCCTAATAGTCCAAAGACTATCAATGTATTCATCAGTCACTTCCACTGGGATCATATTATCGGCTACCTTGGATTTGTGCCATTCTTCTCCAAAGACTTTACATGCAACATTTATGGCAAAAAAGATAAACTACCCATTGAGGATATTTTTGAGCACATCCATCACTTTACTTTCTGGCCAGTTCAAACCCCCATGTACCAGGCAAAATTCAACCTGCAAACTTTCCCTGAAGAAGGCGTTCAAATTTCAGATACAATAAAAGTGAAGGCCATGCTACATGGTCATCCAAATGGTGCAAATACTTATAGAATAGAGATAGATGAAACTGTTATCGTTTATTGCACAGATATTGAACACCCAGATAACAAATTGAATCCCAATACCATTGAAATTGCAAAAAATGCAGATGTACTCATCAAAGATGCCCAGTTTACTGATGAACAGATGCTAGCTCATAAAGGCTGGGGACACAGCAGCTGGCAACAATGTACTGAAGTGGCAAAACAGGCAAATGTAAAACAGTTAATTTATTTCACCATAGTCCCACCAATGATGATAAAACAATCCTTCAAATTGAAAAAGATGCACAGGCTGTATTTCCAAATACTCTAGCTGCTAGAGAAGGAATGGAAATAAGGCTCCCTGCCTGATATTTAATACCTTGAACAGAATTTACTTTGATATATCTGCAACAACACCTATTGATCCACAAGTGGCAGATGTCATGCATGAATTACAGAGACATACCTATGGAAATCCATCTAGTATTCATAGGGAAGGACAGGCTGCCCGGGTTGTAATTGAAAAATCTAGAAGGCAACTATCCGCTGCCTTGCACTGTTTACCTGAAGAAATAATATTTACCTCCAGTGGATCGGAGTCTAATAATATGGTTTTGAAAGGATCCCTAAATAGAAAAGATCATTTCATTACCAGCAGTTATGAGCATCCTGCTGTGCTGGAAGTTCTCCCATTCTTGCAGGACAATGGTATTGATTTTTCACTGGTTAAACCTGACCATAGCGGTATTATAAAACCGGAATCTGTGAAAAAAGAAATTCGGACAAATACCCGCTTAATATCCATCATGTTTGTAAATAATGAACTGGGGACCATTAATCCCATATCTGAAATAGGCTCATTGGCAAAAGAAAAAAATATTCCTTTTCATTCAGATGCTGTCCAGGCACTAGGTAAAATTCCCCTCGATATGGGAAAATCTCCTGTTGACTTTCTATCAATGTCTGCTCATAAACTATATGGGCCAAAAGGAGTAGGAGCTCTATTTATACGTAAGGGCAGTAAACTGAAACCACTCATTTATGGCGGCAGCCAGGAATCAAACCTTAGGGCGAGCACAGAAAATATAGCCGGTATTGGCGGTTTCGGCTTGGCTTCAGAATTGGCCGCAATGAATCTAGAAAAAAACACACAACATATTAACCATCTGGAAAATTATTTTTTAACCTTTTTAAAAGAAAAAGAAATTGAGTTCCAAATCAACGGTTCAAACCGGATCCCTGGTGTACTAAATATTACATTTCCAAAAATTGATGGTAACAACCTTGTTATGCAACTGGATATGGCAGGCATAGGGATTTCATTTGGTGCTGCCTGTGCCTCAGGGACCTTAAAGTCTTCTTCAATGCTGTTAGATATGGGACTAACTGAATCACTTGCTCTATCAACTGTGCGTATCTCTTTTGGAAAAATCCACAACCTTAAAGATGTTGAAACCGTAATAAATACAATGCATCAAATCATTCTTAATCAAAGTAAAGAATCTATTGTCTATGAAGGATAAGATATTAGTAGCTATGTCCGGTGGAGTGGACAGCTCTGTTGCCTTGCTAAAAGTGATAGAAAAAGGATATGATGCAATCGGTGTTACTATGAAACTCTGGGAGTATAGAGATGTAGGCGGGAACCTGCTTGAAGATAGCAATTGTTGTTCGATTGGTGCTATCAATAATGCCAAGCTTGTTTGTGATAGAATGGGCGTCCCTCATTATACTCTCGATTTTACAGATGTTTTCCGAAAAACTGTAGTGGATAATTTTGCAGATGAATATCTGGCAGGCCGAACTCCAAATCCCTGTGTGCGATGTAACTCTTTTGTAAAATGGGATGCTTTCATTGATCAGGCTGACCAATTAGGTGCAACCTATATTGCCACAGGACATTATGCCAATGTACAACATTTGAATGGTTCCTCATATTTGAAAAAAGGAAGGGATCCACTAAAAAATCAGGCTTATGTCCTATGGGGTATCCCAGTACATACATTATCTCGAACAATTTTTCCATTGGGTGAACTGACCAAGGGAGAAGTACGACAAATTGCCCGTGATAATAATCTGGAAACAGCAGAGATGCCAGAGAGTATGGAAATTTGTTTTGTGGCAGATAATAATTATAAACGATTCTTAAAAGATTATTCACCAGAAAGATTATCAAAAATAGGGCAAGGTGATATAATTGATGAAACTGGAGAAGTAGTAGGTAAACATAGCGGCTATACAAATTATACAGTTGGTCAACGGAAAGGCCTTGGTCTATCAAATCCTAAACCTAGCTATGTTTCAAAAATTGATCCAGTTACTAATCAGATAACGGCAAGTAAAAAAGAATCTCTTGAACAACACAGCTGTACTGTCTCTAAAATGAACTGGCTGGTAGATAATTTCACATTCCCAAGTAGGGTTCATGCCCAGATTCGATATAATAGTCCAGTTGTTGAGGCAGAGATTGTTAAGGAAGAAAATTTAATTTCAGTACGGTTTTTTAACCCACAAACAGCAGTTACACCGGGGCAGTCTATTGTATTCTATGATGATGATATTGTTTTAGGAGGTGGTGTAATTAATGGAATTATTGATTAATTTAAATATTTGTATAGCATATCATCTATTTATTTATCAAAAAGTTGCTATTGACAAAAGCAAAAATTATGTCGAAATTGAGGGGGTGGATATAGATAGTACAATTAGAGGAAGAAAATATATTATATGAAAATTTCGTCTAGATTAACAACAATCACTTCTTTTATTCTCTCTTTTTCTATCCTCGGGGGGCAATCTATAATTGGAAACAAATCAAACCTGGATATCCCTCAAGGCTCTGGTCATTCTGAGTACTCTATCCAAAATCCGAGTAGATTCCAAATGAATCATGGATTTTCTCTTATGACAACTATGAACAGTGGAATTAATCAAACAACGGGGATCTATTCTAACTGGTCAAATTATAAATTATCAGAACGTTTACAAATCAATACGGGGATTCATCTAATTCAGAATCAAAATAATTTATTGTATCCGTCTGGTCATCAAACTGGAGTAGGATATGAATTTGGATTAGAGTATAAATTAAGTCAAAACTCTCTTATTACTGTACATTTGATAAATTACAATAATTCATTAATCCCAAATCGTAACTTATCTCTATTCAATGCCCCGTAGAAACAGGCCTGGTAGAAGAAAAACAACAAATAATTTCAAGACTATGATTGCAAATGTGACTCTTGGAATTTTAGCTTTGCTTGTCTTTGGATTTCTTACTTCAAGTATGAAACGAATCTTTTATAACACTGGCGTTGATGCCAACTATACAGATCTCAGTACATTGCTAACTAAAACAGAATATGAAAAAAATACTGGCCATAAAATCCAATTGGAAATCTGGAACGGCTGCGGCATTTCTAATCTTGCTCTAATGTACACTGACTTCTTGAGAAGTGAAGGAATGGATGTGATGGACTCAAAAAATGCGGATCATTTTAATTATTCGAAGACAACTATTTTTCATCATAGGGGAGACATTAACAGGGCTTTGGTTCTATCTGAAATATTAAAGTTGGACCCAATTAATATCATAGAAGACAAAGATGAAAACCTTTTTTATGATTTGACTCTCATTATTGGAAAAGACTATATAGATTTACCTTCTTACCGCAATGCAGTACTATTTCAACCCCCATTTTAAATTAAAATAATTTTCGTTGCCAAAACCTAAAAAAACAAAATCAAACCCCACAGGGGGTCAGAATGGTGCTCAGTATATCTCTGAACTTATGCTAGAAAAAAAAGCTCTGGATATCCTGATAATGGATGTCAGAAAAATTACTACCTTAACTGATTTTTTTGTTGTCTGCACTTCTGAATCGGAACCTCAAACCAGAGCCATTACGGACCATATTAATGAAAGAATGAAAGAATCAGGTGTTAAGTCATGGCATACCGAAGGCTATCAAAACCTGGAGTGGGTATTAATTGACTTCGTTAATATTGTTGTACATGTTTTTAGCAAAGGTGCAAGAGAATATTATCAATTTGAGCGACTTTGGGCTGATGGAAAAATAACCTATGTCAGGGATCAAGTTTGAAGGATTCACTCATTAATGCCTTCAATGAGATTATAGACAGTCAGAATTATCCAGAAACGGATGTACTAATTCAATTACCTAAAAATCTAGAACATGGTGATTTTACCACCAACCTTGCTATGCAATTAGCACGTAAGCTAGGGAGTCCCCCTAGGAAAATAGCAGAAATACTAAAACAAAAACTCATCATTGGCTATCCTCACTTGGTTAATTCTGCAGAAATTGCTGGACCCGGTTTTATAAATATTTTTATTAATAAAGATTCAATTGTAAAACAATTGACTTCTGTCCTCACACAGGGGAATAAGTTTGGACATACAGAACTAGGATGCGATAAAAAAGCACTGATTGAATTTGTCAGTGCCAATCCGACCGGCCCCCTGACAGTAGGTCATGGAAGAGGTGCTATTTTAGGTGATGTTATTGCAAATATATTGAGTTGGAACGGATATGAAGTTCATCGTGAATACTATTATAATAATGCAGGGAAACAGATGCAGAGACTAGGTGATTCAGTACGTGCCCGTTATTTGGAACTCCTTGGAGTAAATGCTGAATTCCCTGAAGATGGCTACGAAGGGGAGTATATTATTGATATTGCCAGAAAACTGCAGAAAAAAGAAGATGACAACCTAATAAACATAAAAGATAATACTCCATTCAAAGATGCTGCCGAAAAAAATATCTTCCTGAACATTGAAAAAACTCTAAAAAAATTGGGCTTAAAATTTGACCGATTCTTTAATGAAAATTCTTTATACGAATCAGGTGCAATAGACGAAGTAGTGAATGCACTTAAAAAAAAGAATCTGATTTACGAAAAAGAAGGAGCTCTCTGGTTTAAGGCAACTAAAACTGGTCGTGATCAAGATCGGGTCATTATTAAATCAAGTGGCGAACCCACTTACCGCCTCCCAGATATAGCATACCACCTAGATAAGTTCAATCGTGGATATGATTTAATTGTAGATATCCTAGGAGCAGATCATATGGATGCCTACCCAGATGTGCTGGCAGGTGTTAGCCAGTTAGGCTGTGATATAGAGAAGATGAAAGCCATTATTCATCAATTTGTTACGTTGACAGAAAATGGAGCACCAGTAAAAATGTCTACTCGCAAAGCTCAATATATTACCCTAGATGAACTCATAGAAGAAGTGGGCAAGGACGTGGTTCGCTATTTTTTCATTATGCGCGGGATAAATTCACATTTGAATTTTGATATGACCCTTGCAAAAGATGAATCCGATGCAAACCCAGTTTATTACCTGCAATATGCCCATGCACGACTATGTAACATATTAAAACATGCAGGTAATCAAGGGCATAATATAAAAGAAAATGCTGACCTCACTACATTAACACTTGATTCAGAAATCAACTTGATTAAATCTCTTCTTGAGTTCCCTAACATCATCCAAAGGGCACTATCTAACTTGGAACCTCAAACTATTGCTAACTATCTTCAGAATATTGCCTCTATGTTTCACAAATACTATGCAAAAGAACGGGTAGTTATTGAAAATTCAGATAAAACGGCTGCTAGACTGGTTTTAGTTCAGGCACTACAGATTGTTCTTTCTAATGGACTAGATATACTTGGAATACAGGCACCAGAACGTATGTGATGATTACCACTGAGTATACTACTTTTTTTATTCTGGCATTTTCGACTCTTTTTACACTTGTAAATCCTATCGGACTTACCGCTGTCTATTTATCAATTGTAGAGAATTTTGATACAATAGATAGAACACGAATTGCCTTAAAAGGATCCATCACAGCCTTTATAATCCTTATCACTTTCTCACTGGTTGGTGATATTATCTTTTCCTTTTATGGAATTACTGTGTCTGCTTTCAAGATTGCTGGTGGGATCTTATTCTTTAGAACTGGAATTCATATGCTCGAATCTCGTGTTTCTAGAAGTCGTTCCACCCCCAAGGAAAAAGAAGAGGCTGAAACCAAGGAGGATATTGCCTACACACCCATAGGTATACCTCTCATTGCGGGACCAGGCGCAATTACATCAGTCATGATTTTATCTTCTGAAACATCTGCATGGGAATTAAGACTGGTACTTTTTGTTGTAATTGCCTTGGTACTGTTTCTTACCTATATCATCTTTAATGGAGCGGATTATTTAACTCAACGATTTGGCACCACCGGGTTACGTATTATTCAAAGAATAATGGGACTAATCCTTATGGTTCTCGCAGTTCAGTTCATAATAGATGGAATAGGAGAGGTTATAAAAGGGTGGGTGGACACCTACTAAGTTAATTATTTATTGTCCTAACAATTTACGGGCAATCTTGACCTTCAGAATTTGATACTAATTCTTCTAAACAAGCAGGATAATCATTACAAATCTTATTATTATCAATACTTATTTGAATCCCCTGATTTGATAGTAAATTGCACATACTATCTGGCAAACTCACTAGTTCATTATGTGAAATATTTAGACTAATCAGTTTTGATAATTCACCTATATTTTGATGGACTTCAGTCAATTGATTTTCATAGATCTTAAACACTTCTAATTTCTTCAATTCTCCAATCCGTGCAGGTATAGAAGTAATATTGTTTTTTTGAATTGTTATATACTTTAATCTAGATAAATTCCCGATTATATTGGGAATTACTTCAATTTGATTTTCTTGTAATTCTATCCGTTCAAGGCTATCTAGGTCTTCTAATGAAATAGGAATACTCATTATTCCTTTATTATCATATCGAATTTCTGTAATGCGGCTGGTAATTTTATCACCTTCAGTAAAAGTCTCCCAAGTTGTCAAATTATTCAATTCCGTGATTAATTCAGTCGCTGCTGTATCATTCCAGTTTTCTGATATTAAATCTTCAATGAAATCCAAATCTTCTTCATCAGGTATAATGACACATTGTTGGTTTTCATAAAAAACTGAAATAGTCATAGAATTGATTATACAGTCAGGTACACTAGGGGTGCAAATATCATTATTAGATACCTCCAGAGAATCAAGCCCATTATAAATATCACAAATAGACTCCGTTAAAAAATGGAGATTATTATCAGTTAAAATTAGCACATTTAAATTTTCTAATTTGGCTATTGATGGGGGTATTGAATCGAGACCCAAATTACCTAAGTATAATTTTTCCACCCTATAGTGACTAACAATACCAGAGTCAACTTCTATCTTTGTAATTCTATAATCTGTTAAGTCATCTGCTGTAATATCATTTAATTCTATTAATTCATCAATAAATTGTTGATCATCAGAATAATAACCAATGGAAGAAGGACTGGTTGAATTCTCAGTACCACAAGAATAAAACAGGATGATTAATGTTAGGATTAGAAATTTATTCATTTAGCCCCTTATTTGGATGAAAGGTTTGATTTAATAATTTACATGCAATCTTCATATTACTAATATCAGTATTTTCAAATTATTATTTTTATAAACTTATCAAATTACGTGATTTAGATCAAAAAATAACATTTATCGACGATAGCAATGGCAATTTTGTGACGTACGTCACCTAAATGTTATAGAGGAGGAAGTAATTTATAATAGTTGTGAAAGAAGAGTTGATAAATATTTAATACATTTGTAGATATGCTTAATAAAAATAAGAAAAATGGATGTTATAAAATAATAAATCAAAAAACTGGTCGATTAAAACTTGTTAAATATTATAAAAAAGGAATTGTACATGGCCAAATTATTTATTATTGGGATAATGGAAAGATACGCCTAACAGGTCAGTATGACAACATGCGAAGAACAGGAATTTGGAAAACATACAACTCAAATGGTGATCTTATAATAGAAGAAAACTACGATCGTAAAACATTCGATGGAACAAAACAACTTATTTTTCTACCAATTTAATTCTCAGTCACAAATATTTCCACTTAATTAATTTTTTTAAATACCTACCAAATATTTTGCTTTTTTTATACCACCAAAATTCTGATTTTAGCTGAATTCTAGTACTTATATACCCTTTCTGATGGCTGAATGCCCGGAGGCCCTCCTTCCCATGCACTTTACCAATGCCGCTGAGGCCTATTCCACCAAAGGGAAGATCTGCAATCCCATAATGGGTTAGAACATCATTGATAGAAATAACCCCAGCATTTATACGACGAGAAATATATTTGATATTTCTTTTATTCCTGCCAAAAACAGATGCGCTTAATCCATACCCCGTCATATTTGCCAGTTCCACGGCATTTAAAATGCTTTTAAAAGGATGGATGGACATTACCGGTCCAAAGGTCTCTTCTTGGAGTATTGCAGCATCAAATGGCGGATTTACTATTAAAGTCGGGGCAATAAACCATCCATCACTTCTCCTTCCTTCAATGACTTCAGAACTAATTTTTGCATTCGCAATCTGATTTTTTATTTTTTCTAAAGTTGTGTCAACTGAGATTGCTCCAACAGAAGAATCTTCAGTTCCAGATGATATTTGCTGAATTGCGTCTGAAAGCTTATTCACCATCTCTGAATATATCTTTTCCTGTACAAAAATACGTTCTACAGATATACATGTCTGTCCTGCATTGCTAAGCCCTCCCCAAATTGCAGCTTCTACGGATCTATCAATATCTGCATCCTCTAATACTATCATGGGATCCTTACCACCTAATTCAAGAATGACTGGTTTAAATATGGGAGCACAAACTTCTGCAATTTTTCTACCTACGGCTGTACTCCCTGTGAAACAGATGACATCCGTGTTTTGTGAGCAGACAATAGCATTACCCAAATCTCCTGCACCATAAACGGGTTGAAATAACTCAGTTTCACCTGTGGCTTCATCCCATACCTTTTTTAATAGTTGTGTTGTAAGAGGCGTTTGTTCAGATGGTTTTAGAACTACGGTATTCCCTGCCAATATGGCTTCAACTAATGGAGATGCAGTCAGGATGAGTGGGAAATTCCATGGAGAGATAATTCCTGCTACACCCATAGCTTCATATTCGATCCAGGCTTTTCTTGTTTTTAGAATGCCTACCCGTCTAGATTTTTTTCCCAGGGCCTCATAGTGATGATTTAAAGACTGCGTTATATGTTCAAGTGAGATAAAAACCTCCATCAATCCTTCTACCGATTTTTTCCCCGTTTCACTGCAGACTATTTCAACAAACTCATCCATATTCCTGACAATACCCTTACTGAATTGAGTCATAAGTTGCTGACGTTTGAAAAAACTGCTGTAATTATAGCTTTCTGCTGCTTCTTTGGACTTTATTAAAATTGAATCTAGGTCAGAGTGTGACGTTATGGTAAGTGATGAGAGTTCTTCACCTGTAGCAGGGTTAAAAACCTCTAATGTATTATCTGAAATTCGTACACTCATATCAGACTAATTTAGCTGAAAGGACTGATGCCATAATCTTATTTTATGAACATCAGTTTCTGAGTTCGTATATAGTTTTCTGCAAACATCCGAATAAAATATGCCCCACTCTGATATGATGATCCATCCCATGTAATTGCATAATTACCGGGGTTATGTATACCATTTTGCAGTATTTCAACTTGTCTGCCTTGTAAATCATAAACAAATATAGATAAATTTGTTATAGATGGAATACTATATTGGATTGTTGTATTTGGATTAATTGGGTTAGGATATATTCGCGTAATTTTAATCCCATCTAGTATATTATCATTATTAATAGATAACACATTTCCATCACAATCAAAATTTTCAACAGGTCCATCACCACCACATACTCCACATACATCTACTATAGCACTGCCACCCCATTCACCATTACAATCCATATCACAATCATTTTCAGGATCATTATCACATGTACCACAATTATCTAATTTAGAATCACCATTTGGTTCTCCTGCACAATCAGGGCATTTACTCCATTCTATTGATGGATTAGTAAGCGGAGATTCAAATATAAATAGTCCATTTGCCCGGTCACTGGATATTATATAACCACT
>Ga0187827_10007407_pt1 | contig 12218 bp, 11 predicted proteins | sample ETNtaG_39_FD_167969 | JGI IMG/M metagenome (GOLD analysis project Ga0187827, IMG submission 167969) | Marine microbial and viral communities from oxygen minimum zone, Eastern Pacific Ocean - ETNP2014_SV_150_PacBio MetaG (Illumina Assembly) | ecosystem: Environmental > Aquatic > Marine > Hypoxic... | reverse complement strand
ATCTTGTTTGCGCCTGGTAAGCGCGATTGTGATGGAGATTGCAGAAGACTGGCAGACGGCGAACAAACGCTATCTGACCTTCTCTGACTAACAGGCTTTTGAAGGGGTAATCACGAATTTACAGAAGGGACGTTGCTTAATCTATTTTTCAAACAGCCAGAAAAGCTTGTTTTTTGTTTGGAAGGTGGGGAAATTATTTACTTTTTCCGACGTTTTTTCCAATAGTCAGCATAAATTCGCCAGACAAGTACTGTAACTAAAGCAATAGCGATAAAGTTAGTAAAAATAAATTCAATGGGTATAGCGGGGACTGCAATGTCAGGCCTAGTGCCAATTAGCATCAGGATGGGGACGGCAAACAGCAGAAATATTCGAATTGTCTTACCGACTTTGCTGGTTGGTTGCGCCTGGGGTCTCATAACCGGGCCTTTGACTAGATCATGAGAGAAGTATAACTTGATTAGTCGCGATTGCTAAATGGTAGATTCTCGAAGGAACTGATCATACTTTCTTTTGTGCTATTCATCTCTTCAATAATGCTCTGCATGACTAGGAATTGTCGATTGTAGCGCTCTTCAACCTTTTCCATTCTCGCTGCAAGCTCATCTGCATCTTTATCGTACTCGACCTTTCTTGCCTGTAGTGCAGCATCTGCTGTGACGAGGTAGCCATCTGAGGCCGTTACGCGTTCGATTAAGTTCTTGATATCTCCAGCGATTCCTCCGGCTTCCGTACTGAATCTGGATTGATTATCGGTATTAGCCGTGAAAACCTTAATGACATCATCATAATCGTTGCTTAATACTTGATCTAGTTTTGCCTCGTCATAGTTCAATTGGCCATTGCGATCGATGCTGATTCCCATATTCGATAATGAATTGATTGAACTCCCAGGCGATGACGATGTGCCAACAACGATTGAACGGAGGCTACGCGTCATGGATCCAAAAATACTATCTCCGCGGAGAGGACCATCTAGTTCGGAACTGGTCAGTTTCTTGAACTCAAGGTTGGCTTCATTGATCATTGCAACAAAAGCAATAATATTCCCTTTTGCTTCAGAGACATCTCGATTCACTGATATCGTAGCAGTGCCGTTGGTTACAGATGCCACGTTGAGGCTAACACCCTCGATGATGTCTGAAATTTGATTGGTCGAGCGAGTAAAGTCTACTCCGTTTACATTCAAGTTAGCATTTGATGCTGACTGGATTGACTGTATGTTGAGTCCTGAGAAGTCGGATGAGACAGAAAACGCATTATCGGAACCACTCTCACCCACGAGTTGCAACCTATAATTTCCAGATCCAGTCCCAGTGTTTACTATCTCGGCTCTGACGCCAAGGTCTGCTTCATTGATTGCTGTTTTTATCGAGTCAAGGGAGGCGGAACCAACTGGGATATTCTCTGTATTCGCATCAATCGTGATACTGATGGTGGTCGTATTAGCGCCGTTGATTGTTGCAGTAGAAGAATCAAATCCATCAGAAATACTACGTTGCTCCCGCGCTATACTGCTCACTGTGACGCTGTTAGTTCCAGTTCTCGCGTTATTGGTAACGGTTGCTTCAATAGCGGATGATTGACTGTTGTGTATGGATAGGGTGTTGAAATCTTTAGCGTCGTTGAGGAGTTCAGCGCCCTCCTTGAGGATGTCTAGAATAGACGCGGCGGCACCCAAACCGCTGATTTTTGACTCGGCATCAGCGAGTTTTCTCTCGATCTGAGCATGCGCACCCGCCCTTTCTGCTTCGACTAAAGACTCTACAATCTTCTTAGTGTCAAATGAAGCGCCGGCCCCCAGGGCATTGATGTAATCTATTCCAGCCATATTTTGCAGTTAAAGGATTGGTCTTCCATTAGATGGATCGGTTAAATGTTCGACATCTTTAATTTATTTTAGTTGTGCCTCGTGCGGATAATCTAGCAGTAATCATGCCATGAATAATAAGTATTTAAAGGCTGATTTTTACAGCGATAAATCTATGTTTATTGATATAGACGGCAAACTGAGCAATAACTGATTAATAAAGCGGATTTAATTTGCCGTTTTGCTAGGTTAAGCAATCAGATTTTGTTGCTATAGTCTTTTGAGGTTACCATGATAACTGAAGTCATATGTAAAGCTGAACCAGCATGCAACCGGTATTTGGGAAGAGTAAGGTAACCAAAGAACTTCTAGGGTTAATCAAAAGGATAGCTCCTTCTGATGTGAGCGTATTGATTGTTGGAGAGAGTGGTTCAGGGAAGGAAGTTCTTGCTAGAAAAATTCATGATCTTTCTGATCGATCAGATAAAGCCTTTGTTGCCGTAAATTGCGGCGCTATCCCCAGGGATTTGTTGGAAAGTGAACTATTTGGTCATAAAAAAGGCGCTTTTACTGGCGCTATTGCGGAAAGGGTTGGCAAGATCATTGCTGCTGATGGTGGCACACTTTTTCTGGATGAGATCGGTGATATGCCGATGGACATGCAGATAAAACTCTTAAGAGTACTTCAAGAGCGTGTAGTAGATCCTGTGGGTTCTAATGTGTCTATTTCTGTGGATGTGCGATTAATTTCAGCGACTCATCGCGATATCGAGAAGGAAATAGAGGCCGGTAGTTTCAGAGCAGATTTGTACTACCGACTCAATGTCTTACCTCTGACGCTGGCCCCTCTAAGGGAGCGGGCAGAGGAAATTCCCCTACTTGCTAATCATTTCTCTGATGTTTATAGGCAGGGCCGGAAGTCGATTAAATTTTCGGCTCATTTCTTGGCTGAAATGATGAAATACCATTGGCCAGGTAATATAAGAGAGTTGTCGAATATGATTCATCGGTTATCGGTATTGCATCCGGGTGAAGTCATCTCTTTGGAAAGGGTTAATCCAACCATGCTCCCCTCGGGATTGCAGGAAGCTGCTGAGGCGATAAGGGCTCCAGGGTATGAGTCGACGATAGACGATGAGGACAGTAGTGAGTTTGAGGATATTATTTTGATGGCACGAGGTATCCATAAGGTGGCTGAAGAGGACCTTTCTCTGAAAGAAGTAGTCAATCAGGTCGAGGAAGGATTGATCTCTCGTGCCCTTGAAGAGGTGAATGGGAATGTGTCGATGTGCGCGCGTATCCTAAAAATTCAGAGGACGACCCTCATAGAGAGAATTAAGAAGTACGGATTGGGTTAGGAAGGAGGTGTTGAATAACTGACAAAACCGGTAGGAGTTGACCACCACCTTGCCGTATTTGTTGTAAGGCATTGTTTTTTAAGACAATAAAATATTGGCATGTGGATTGCTTGTGTACTCGCACTGACTTAAATGAGAGCGACCAAATGTACAGTGAGCAGCCTTTTGATATTATTTGGGATGACGTTTCTTCAATTGATTCATCATTGTTAGCGATTCTGACCAAGATGGGTCTGGCACCTAGACCGATCAATATCCACTCCCTTTCAAGTTCGATAACTGAAATTACCGGGCCGGTAATTCTCTCGATTTGTGCGGACAGCTTTGCATCAGTGGATGCAATGATGACCCTCGTTAAGAGTTTTCCTTTCAAGGTCTTTTCGGTGCTTCGTGTGCATCCACATCAATTCGAACTCGGATTGGACGCGATTAAGAAAGGAATTGATGAAGTCATTTGCGAGGGGCAAGACACTGAGAAGAAGTGGGATAAAATCGCCTCTCAGGCGCGACTTGGATTGCTCAAAGGCGATTCTTACGTGTTTGTTGACGAGTTATCTCAGCACCTTTTAGCTCTGATTGAACGTGTTGGTGCTTCAGAAGTAACTGCCTTGATGAATGGTCCAACAGGTTCCGGTAAAGAGGTCCTGGCTCGTTTAACTCATGGTTTTTCCCCGAGACGAAGTGGACCATTTGTTCCAGTCAATTGTGCAGCTTTGCCAGAAACTTTAGCAGAGAGCTTGCTTTTTGGTCATTCTAAGGGCGCCTTTACTGGTGCCACCAAGACCACAGTTGGCTTTTTTGAGCAAGCTGAAGGGGGGACTTTATTTTTGGATGAGGTCGGCGAGCTGCCTCTACAGATTCAGGCGAAACTTTTAAGAGCGCTTCAAGAAAAGGAAATTACACTGATTGGAAGTGCAGAATCTAGGCCAGTAAACGCAAGGATTATCACTGCGTCGAATAGGGACCTTCGACATGCTATCCGGGTCGGGCAATTTAGAGAGGACCTCTATTTTCGAATCAGTACCTTTAGAATCAATGTGCCCGGACTTAGAGAACGCTCGGACGATATATTGCCATTGTCAAATTTCTTTTTAGTGAAATATGGCAACGGAGAGCAGGTTCCAAATCTTTCACCCGATGCTTTGACTAAATTACTCGGCTACGAATGGCCTGGGAATGTAAGAGAACTTGAAAACGTTATTCAACGCGCGGTTGTTTTGTCAGACGGCAAAGACATTACTGCCGATCACCTTTTCTTTGATGACCCTGTCTATGATGTACCAGCTACTGACCAAGACGTTCCTGCAGGATTCACCGGTCCAGTTTATGATGCCCCCCCAAGTGAGACTCGTTCCCCGTTATCTGATTCTTTTTATGGCTCTGTTGAAGGCGATCAATCCAGATCAGGACTTCAAAGCGCTATGGATGCAAATGAGTTCAGAGTAATTGCAGAAACGTTAAGAAATTCTAGAACTCGAAAAGATGCAGCCGCACGATTAGGTATTAGTGAGCGTACACTTCGCTATAAAGTATCTAGAATGAAAGATCGAGGCATTGACATACCAAGACGCAAGTGGGCATAGGCCGGGGAGTAGGAGATGATTAAGGCAACATATGATTCCTCTGTAGCCGCTTTGATGAGCCGGATACAAGATCACAGGCAACAAGTTCCATTGCTAAATGACTACGCATCAAAACCCACTAATATTCAGGGCACAAGCGGTTCACAGAAAATTGATTATGCGTCAGTTGCAAGACGAGCGCTGGATGCTGTAGATGAATCTCAACATGCGAGTAGTGCACTCAAGAACGCATACGAACGTGGAGAAGATGTCCCGTTGACCAATGTTGTACTCGCCATGCAAAAATCGTCACTTGCATTTGAAGCCGCATTACAAGTGAGAAACAAGGTTCTTAAGGCTTACCAAGACATTCTTAATATGCCTGTTTAAGCGAGCTATCTAATCTTTAGGAAGAGTTGACATGTCCGAAATAGCTTTGAATTCTCCCGTAACAGGTTTGCAGCCTGCCGAGGATGAGACCTCGAACATTGAAACAGCGCAAACAGAGAGTCAAGCTGATGGATCTTCGGAGCCCCAATTACCAGTTGAAGCTCAACAGTCAGCTATCGTTAGATTCTTTGAACAGCCGGCTGTAAAGCAAGCCTTGCCAGCAGGTTTGGGCTTATTGCTTCTACTAGTTTGTATTCTTTTCTATTTCTGGATCTCAGCCCCGGGTTATCGGTCGGTTTATCCGGGCATGTTGGAAAGTGATCGGCAGGCCGCTTACGATTTATTATCGACGAGCGGCTACGAGGTGTTTATAGATTCTTCTTCAGGAGAACTTCAGGTTCCAACCGATCGATATCATGAAGCAAGAATTTTGCTCGCTTCCCAGAACATTCCCAAAAGTGCAGCCCTTGGTAGTCTTGGTGCACTTGTCGAACAAGGCTCAATAACGACTAGCCGATTCATGGAACAGGTGAGTTACAGGGCCGCGATGGAAAATGAGTTAGCCAAGACCATTTCTCAGATTGGTTCAATTAACTCGGCGAGAGTCCATATTGCCGAATCGCAACAGAGTGTTTTCGTTAGGAATCAAACGCCGTCAAAGGCGTCGGTCGTCGTAAGGCCCTATCCTGGGAGAGTAGTTTCACGGTCGCAAATTCAAGCGATTGTACACCTAGTTTCTTCGAGTATTCCTTATCTGGTTAGAGAACATGTGACAGTCGTTGATGACACAGGACGGCTCTTGACAGACTCGGATTCGGACGCGGCTATGGGACTAACTGCCGCTCAAACTGAACATAAGCGTTCAGTAGAAGCTACTTACCAAGAGCGTATTCAACAATTGATGTCTGCGATTGTTGGCCTGGGTAACGTTCGTACGGAGGTCGACGTAGTTCTTAATTTTGCAGAAATAGAATCGACAACTGAGGAATTCGATCGAGGCGGTCTTGGCCCACGGACTCGATCTGAAATTTTGGAACTTGAACGAGATAATGCTTCGGGTGCCGCTGGAGTTCCCGGAAGTTTTAGTAACGAACCGCCTGCTAGTCCTACATTCACGGAGACAAATTCGACCCTCAGTGGCGAATTGGTACTTTCTGAGGATTTAAGCAGTAGTTCTTCTACACGGAACTATGAACTAGATCGAGCAATTCGTTACGAGAAACAGCAAGTAGGTTCGATAGAGAAAGTTTCGGTTGCTGTAATCGTCAATAAGACGGTTTATAGTGACGGAGAAGGTTTAGTCGACGAGCAGGAATTAGAGCTCAAAATTGCGCAGATTGAAAAAGTTGTTCGAGGGGCTATTGGATTTGTGGAAAGTCGAGGCGACCTAGTGACTGTTGTGGCTGCAGAATTCGCAGAACCCGAGGAAGAATTGCAAAAAGTTCCTTGGTATCTCGAATCTGATAAGTTGAATGGGTTTGTTCAGATGGGTGCAGTATTCTTGCTCTTGTTTTTTGTTTATTTCACGATGGCAAGACCGTTCCTGAAATCCTTAAAAGAAAAGAAAGAGTTCGAAATACCCCATGAGGTTGACGGTCCTGACAACATTACAGACGAAGAGCGACAGTTGGTAGAAATGGGCGATATGGAAACGATTAAGGATGTGACAGCACGTCTTAAACCGAAGGCGGTTGGAATACCAGCTGAGTATTTAGATACATCTCAGCCTTATGATCAGAAAGTTGCATTGATGAGATTCCTTGTCAAGGATGATGTAGGTCGAGTATCCAATTTATTGAAACGCTGGATTGAAGAGTAGCTTAGTGGTAGCTCGGAGGAAGAAATGGCAGAACCAGCAACAGATGCAGTAGAAAGTGAAAATTTACCAGCGGAATTTGAATTTGCGTTCCAGCAGTTAACGCCAACAGAAAAGGCAGCAATAGTGATGTTTTTGCTTGAGGAAGCGGGAGCCGCAGCGGTTATACAAACCTTGTCACCAACGCAAGTCACTTCAGTCTCAAGGGCGATGATTAAAGTAAGTGACGTTCCTCAACCGATAGTGGTCGCTGTGGTGGATGAGTTTCTTAATAATTTACAAGGGCTTACAGATCTTGGCTTGGAAGGCCCAGGTTATGTTAAAAAAGTTCTCCTTCAAGCGGTGGGAGAATCAAAGGCGGCGACCGTACTAGCGAAAGTTGATCCTACCGCAAGGTCTTCAGGGCTTGAAATGTTGGATTGGATGGCGCCTAGGGCAATCGCGGATATGGTCGGTGGTGAGCATCCTCAGGTAATTGCAATAATACTCGCTATGCTCGACGAGCGTACAGCTACAGATGTATTGAGCTATCTTTCCGCAGACCTTAAAACCTCTGTGATCAGGCGCCTCGCCACCTTAGATACCATTTCTGAATCGGCCTTGGTCCAGCTAGAGAAAGTCATGCAGTCGAAGTTCTCTGAATCAACCTCTATCTCATCCGCGCAATTAGGTGGGTTAAGAGTTGCAGCAAAAATTATGGATAAGACTAAATCCGAAGATGCTAGTGAGATTTTTGAGTTAATGCGCTCACTGGATGACGATCTGGTAATGGCGATTGAAGATAATATGTTTGATTTTGAGAATCTCGTTGATCTAGCAGACCGAGATATCCAGACCATGATTAATAACTTTGATGAGGAAGAAATACGGACCGCGCTCAAAGGGGCTGATGAAATACTGGTAGATAAATTCAAGGGGAATATGTCTAAGAATAAAGCGGAGATGTTCCAAGACGAAATGGATATGATGCCACCGCTTGCGATATCTGTGGTTGATACTGCACGTAAGTCAATCATAAGGCAGGCGAGGAAACTCCAGGATAAGGGCGAGTTGATCCTTGCCTCACCAGAAGGTGGTGATTTTGTCTAGTAAAGAATTTTCAGTAGGAGATCTGTGGCTTAAGGAAGTCAAAGGCCTTGGTACTTTTGTAGATAAACGTCTTACTGAAAAGGTTGTAGGAACGTTTACTAGTACTAGCTGGAATTCAGAACTTGAGAGCCGAAAATCAGATTCTGATTCTGAATTAGTTAGTACTGATATATTGCCTGATAATCCTGAAGATGATGCCGCGGTGATTCCAATGGAAGACAGTGCGGCTAGCATGATTTCTATATCGGAAGAGGAGCTGGAAGCAACCGTTAACAGTTCTCGTCTTGAAGGTGAAAATACTGCCAAGCAGCGGCTTGAAGATTTGTATGAGTCAAGAATTCAGGAATCTAAGGATGGTCAGAAGGCTTTTTTTGAAGCTATAGAGAATAACCTGAATTTTTCTAGTGAATTTACGTCGCAATTGAGCCAGTTAGCTCTTGCATTAGGTGAGATCGTCGCTCGATCTGAATTGACAAACAATCGTGAGGTGATCGAGCGCTTTCTTAGTACTGTCATAAATCAGGTTGCCGAGGAGAGTCAAGTTTCTGCTACTTTTTCTATTGCTGAAGAGTGGAGAGAACTTATTAAAGAACTAGATCTGGAAAGTAATTATCCGAACTATAGGTTTAATTTCGATCGCACTTTGAAACCGGGATCTGTCTCGGTAAGTTTTGGGGATGGTGGATTCGAAGATACTATCGATCAAAGGATAGCTGAGCTTTCACAACAAATCCTGAACTATGCTCCAGCAAATAACAATCTTTTGAAGCTATCGAATACAAGCAACAGTATTTCATCTCCAGACATTGATACTGAAGATGCCTCGCCTGACGATTCGACCCTTTCAGTTACAGAAGAGAGTCAGGATTCTGATGCTATTGATTCGCCCAATGATAATGATACCGAGACAGGTCTTAATGAGTAAATTAGCGGTTCACCGGTTTGTTGATCTTCAAGATCACTTAATCGAGCCGCCAGTGGTTCGATTTGGCCACTTGAACCGTATTGTTGGCATGACGATCGAAGCAAGTGGCCTGGACGCTCCAATGGGCTCGCAATGCAGTGTGGAGAAAAGTGATGGAAGCCGAGTTGAGGCACAAGTGGTTGGCTTTAGTAACGGCTTGATTTACATGATGCCTTTCCAAGGAACCATTGGGTTGGAGCCTGGAGCGCGAGTGACGTTACGAGCATCTTCTGACTCTGCGTTCGTAGGTGACGGAGCATTGGGACGTGTATTGGATGCCTACGGTAGTCCGCTGGATGGACTATCGGCTCCTCGCGAGCTGATCAAGAGACCGTTGATTAGTGATTCAATTAATCCTATGTCGAGGGAACCCATTGATAAAGTTCTTGACGTTGGTATTCGCGCGATAAATGCATTGCTCACCTTAGGTTGTGGTCAGAGAATTGGCCTAATAGCTGGCAGCGGTGTCGGTAAATCGGTATTGCTTGGGATGATGACCAAATTTTCACAGGCTGATGTAATCGTTATAGGCTTGATTGGGGAAAGAGGTCGAGAGGTTAAAGAATTTATAGAGCAAACCCTCGGTTATAAAGGGCTCAGGCGCGCAGTAGTCATTGCCGCTCCCGCGGATAATTCTCCTTTGTTGCGAATTAGAGCGGCTAATTTAGCACATTGTTATGCTGAGCACTTTAAAGCAAAGGGTCAAACCGTATTGCTTCTAGTTGATAGTTTAACCCGAGTAGCACATGCCCAGAGAGAAATTGGGCTCGCTGTAGGAGAGCCACCGACTACGAAAGGGTATCCATCCTCGGTATTTAGTTTAATCCCAAAAATGATCGAGAGAACTGGCACAGGCTCTAAAGACCAAGGCACAATCACTGCTATTTACACTGTGTTAGCCGAAGGTGATGATTTAAATGATCCCATTGTCGATATTTCCAGAGCTTCTTTGGATGGCCAGATTGTGTTAAGTCGGGAATTGGCGGATGAGGGGCATTTCCCAGCTATTGACCTCTCAGGCTCTGTTTCGAGGCTATTACCTGTGTTGGCCAGTGAGGCCCATTTAAAATTGGCCTCAAGTTTTAGGCGCTATTGGGCGATATATCAACAGAATAGAGATCTTATTCAGGTGGGAGCCTACCAAAGGGGCTCTAATCCCGATTTAGATAAGGCAATATCTTTTAGGGAAGAGAATTTGAAGTTTTTGAGACAGTCGATGTACGAACCTGCTGAATTTCAGCAATCGCTAACAGGAATGAAAGAGGCGCTTGATGGTTAGTAGTTCAACGCCAAAGATCTGGGAATATCTCGGTAATGTGGAGAAAGATAAGCTGAGCGAAGAGTTGCGGTCTCTGGCTGATACCGAACGCGAGCTCACTAGTCTTGAGGCTAGTGTGGTTAAGATGCAGGAGATGAAGAACGAGTACCTGACGAAGTTGAATCATACTGATTCAGCCCAGGAAATAGCGATTGTGGAACTCAAGACATCCATTAATTTTATTGGAAGGATTGAAGAAGCTCTTAGACACTCTGCAGCTAAGAAATTACAGCTCAATCAACATTTGAGACAAGCGAAACGACGCTGCGCTGTTCGTCAGATTGAAGTAAAAAAATACGCTATGCTTGGAGAAAAAGATCAAAAAGCAAGTGCATTGAAAGTTCGGCGAGAAGAACAAAAACAAGCTGATCAGCAAGCCACTTTTAGCTGGCTTCAACGCAAATCCAATTCCTAACTTCTTAATTTGGCATAGTTGTTGCTCCCAATTGTAGGTAAATTGAGCACAGGCCAAACAGATGAGTAATATTATTCAGTCTTCCAGCTTGCCAAACTTGGCAGACGGGACAAGTGAAAACCCCGTTGATTTATCAAAATCGGAAGAAACTCAACAAGGTATTGATTTTAAAGATATTTATGCAAATATTACTAATGAGAATAATCGAAAGTCGCCACCAGACCATCAAATACCAAAAGATGGCTTTCAAAAAGACTTAGAAACCATATCCGATCCTAAGAAAGCCGATAGCGGAGAGGTTGAGCAAAAGATACCTCAAGTTCAACAACCTTTTGGCAAGATTTTGCCGACTCTAGTTGCTCATCAACGTGGATTATCATTTGGAAAAGTAATTCTCACAGCACCTGTAAGTGCTGTTTCAGAATATAGTTTGAAAGAGTTTATTAAGCGTCAAAATACCGTTGATGAGATTGTAGGTAAATTGAGGCCAGGCCAAACAGATGAGTAATATTATTCAATCTTCCGGCTTGCTAAACTTGGCAGACGGGACAAGTGAAAACCCCGTTGATTTATCAAAACCGGAAGAAACTCAACAAGGTATTGATTTTAAAGATATTTATGTAAATATTACTAATGAGATTGATCGAAAGTCGCCACCAGACCATCAAATACCAAAAGATGGCTTTCAAAAAGACTTAGAAACTATATCCGATCCTAAAAAAGCCGATAGTGGAAAGGTTGAGCAAAAGATACCTCAAGTTCAACAACCTTCTGGCAAGATTTTCCCAACTCTAGTTGCTCATCAACGTGGATTATCATTTGAAAAAGCAATTCTCACAGCACCTGTAAGTGCTGTTTCAGAATATAGTTTGAAAGAGTTTATCAAACGTCAAAATACCGTTGATGAGGTAATTGATCGTGGCAGGTCAACTGCAATAGAAAAAGATGAATTCCCTCTGCGTGGAATTAGGTCAGAAGAGATGGGTCTTTTCTCGCCGGATAAAAACCTTCGTGCAGAAATCGATTTTAGTGTCTCTAGAAAGAGCCTAGATCAAAAACAAACGGTAGATACCCTTGGATTTGCTCACTCAAAGCCTCAGTCTTTTGGTGATACCGAACTTATTCAAAAACGACATCAATCTACTGGAATATTGACTTCTCTTAGTCCCAGCACGACAGGAAAGCAGGGAGCTTCATCCGCTAAGCTAGCCCAACAACCTGAGCATCCGGAATCTGTTTTGGGTGGAGTCGATAAGGATCATCGGTACCACCTTCTTGATGAACAACTTGCCCCTTCTGCTAAGTCAGTGTTTGTTAACGACCCTGTTCTGGCTGTGGGACAATCCTCAGCTTCGGATAAGCCTGTTCCCGCTATGGGTCAATCCGCAGCTTCGGATAAGCCTGTTCCCGCTATGGGACAATCCGCAGCTTCGGATAAGCCTGTTCCCGCTATGGGACAATCCGCAGCTTCGGATAAGCCTGGTCCCGGCATGGGA
>Ga0187827_10007401_pt1 | contig 12222 bp, 8 predicted proteins | sample ETNtaG_39_FD_167969 | JGI IMG/M metagenome (GOLD analysis project Ga0187827, IMG submission 167969) | Marine microbial and viral communities from oxygen minimum zone, Eastern Pacific Ocean - ETNP2014_SV_150_PacBio MetaG (Illumina Assembly) | ecosystem: Environmental > Aquatic > Marine > Hypoxic... | reverse complement strand
TGAAGTGATCCAAAATCACCCTGTCAATGTCATGTATCGCTTGTTTCCCCAGACGCATTGCCACGGTCAGATCATGAACAGACAAGACCGTCGTTTCGTGCGGCGTCAAACGGCCCTGTCTATCAAACCGACCCTAGTAGCCCCGCTCAAAGTCCACCACGCCATCTAGCTGCTCGCCTGCGATAAATCTTCGGTAGTTGGCGGCGAAGACCGGCATCACGGTGTCTGGATAGCTGCGCAGACCTGCGTTGTGGGAGGTGACGATGACGTTGGGCATGTCCCAGAGCGGATTGTCATCGGGCAGCGGTTCTTTCTCGAAAACATCCAACACCGCAGAGACTTCTGGCCTGTTTGCCAGAAACTGAGTCAACTCAGCCTGATGCACCGTCTTGCCTCGACCCATACTGAGGAAGATCGCGCCGTCTTTGAGCCTGTCCAGGTGGCTCCCCCTCAGTAGCTGGCGGGAATCTTTGGTGTAGGGAACGACCATCACCAGATCGTCGATGCTGTCCATGAAATCATCAATCTGGTCTACAGTGAACACCCGGTCCGCGTGTTTGGGCAGATGATTTTTTGAGGTGCGGACACAGGCGTGAACGTTCATGTCGTACGCCTTCGCTTTCCTGCCTACCTCCTGGCCGATGCTGCCGTAACCAAGAACACCCAGTGTGCGGCCCAAGCCTCCGATCCGTCCCTCGCCGTGCCGCGCCATCCAGACGTGCTCTCGCTGCCACTGGTACACCTGGTTGGATTTGCGGCGGATGATCCCGAAATGGATCATCGCGTATTCAGCCATCTGCGGCCCGAAAACACCTTTTGGCTGGGTGATCGTAAATGGGTAGGGATCAGTACGATCCCAGGTAAGCGCTTCGACACCAACATAGAGCGTCATCGCCCAACTGATGTGAGGCGCTGCGTGTTCGAGATTCTTGACGGTGCCAGGACCTGTAAGAACGATGTCGGCTTTGGGCAGCAGGTCCGCTGCTTCTTCGATGTTGGTGGCCGCAAGAACGGTGAGATCGGGAAGACCCATCTCATAGGCTATAGGTGGGTAGCCATGTGCCAGGTCATCTATTACAACTGCGGTGTGCATTTTATTCGTATCCTCGTTTTTGCGGCAAATGTCACTCAGCGGGCAACCACTTATCAAGCGGATGGTGCCTCTCGGTCATTGGTAGTGTCATCCGGGCGGATGTGAGCTGGGACTGGTAGGCGGCAGCAATAATCTCCACAGCGGCGCGACCGTGCTCGCCTGACGATGCAGGGGGGCGGCCAGTGTCGATGGCATCCAGGACATCGAGCATCATCAGCTCCACCGGATAGCGTCGGCGCGCCAACGCCTCCTTTTCGCGGGTACCGCAAGGTACCGGCAGCGACTCCCAAGCGCCCTCATCGCCATTTCCAGTGTACCAGCCTGGATCGGCGCAGTACATCAGCTCAGTCTGGGTGCCCCTTAGCGCCAGGGAGCCTTTTAACCCCACTACCTCCCAACCAAACGCCCCAAACCCATCGTACATCTCTGCTGTGCCGTCAGCGCCGCTGGAGAACCACATCGACATCTGAATGTCAGTACCCGCCCCGACACCGGTGCCCAATATGTCGCGTTCGACGTGTTTTGGGGCTATCTCTTCCTTGTTGTGGGTCAGGTGGGCGTGGACCCACTCTACATCACCCATCAGAAGACGCATTGAATCGAAAAGATGGGACCCTATGTTTTGAAGATTGTATGCTGCGGGGTAGGATTTGCTGTAACCGTGTATCGCTCGAATATCGCCCACCAGTCCGTGCTCCAATAGCATTTTGGCGTGGCGGTGGTACGGTTCTGTCCTGCGCTGGGTGTTTACCGCGAGAATGACACGGTTGTCTTCGGCGGCTTTTATCATTGAGTCGCATTCGACCAACGTCGGTGCCAAAGACTTCTCGCAGAGGACGTGTACGCCTCGCTTGAGCGCTTCGATTGTAGGTTTGGCATGATCTATCGGGCGTGTGGCGACAGCGACTATCTCAGGATTAGAGCTGTCGATCATTTCGCCCACGTCTGTGTACACCGCTTCGATTTCAAACTCTTTGGCGAAAGATGCGGCTCGTTCGGCATCAATGTCGCAGACGGCCACCAGATCGGTTTCGGGCATCAGGACGTAGTCTTGGGCGTGATGGTGGGCCATGCCCCCACATCCGACGATGGCGACGCGACGAGAAGATGACATCTGAAGTCCTTCCGGGTGTAGAGCTAATGGATGGGTTTCTACTGAACACGAACGGCCCTGCCGTTGACACGCCGAGCGACGTATGAGAAATTGAGGCCGCCAGCCCCATGTGTCAACGCAACTCGCGGTGCGGTGGTATTGCGGAGGCCTGCGACAACGTCTCTTTTCACCCCTCGACAATGGATCGGTTCTAAGTGTCCAACCATGAAAAGTTTCATTTAAAAAAGCTCGAAGACCTTGAGCGGGAGATAGATCGGCTGAGTGTCGATATACCCGTTTCAGGTTCTGTTGAAAATCTTAGTAGTTCCGTAGCCGTCGGCGATCTCAAGATCCCGAACCGCTTGGGCGTTCACCCGATGGAAGGATGCGACGGGCTGCCTGATGGCTCTCCAGGGCCGCTGACCGTCAGGAGGTACGAGCGGTTCGCTCGCGGTGGAGCTGGACTTCTTTGGGTCGAAGCGACCGCTGTGGTACCCGAGGGGCGAGCCAATCCACGCCAGTTGTGGCTCCATCAAGGGAACCTCAGCAGTTTCTCAGATATGATGGAACGAGCGCGGCGGGTGCAGACCGACTTAATGGGGGCTAATCACGATCCGTTCTATGTTCTTCAACTGACCCATTCAGGACGGTACAGCAAACCTGCAAGCGGGTTTGAGCCGATTATCGCCGCCCGAAACCCCTATCTGGACCCCAAAGGCCACATAACTGACGCCACGCCAGTGATCACCGACGATGAGCTAGAACAGCTCGAAGACGTATACGTAGCAGCCGCTCGGATGGCGTACGATATAGGATTCCACTCGGTGGATATCAAAGCGTGTCACCGGTATCTGGTGTGCGAGCTGCTGGGGGCGCATACTCGCGAGGGGCGGTATGGTGGTTCGTTTGAGAACAGAACGCGGTTTCTGTTGAACGTAGTAGACAAGATTCACGACCGGGTGCCAGGATTGCTGGTGACGCCGCGAATGAACGGCTACGACGGAATCCCCTATCCCTACGGTTGGGGGATCGATCAGTACGACCACAGGACGCCTGACCTCTCGGAACCTATTGAGCTTCTGGATCTGCTAAAATCACGCGGGGTGCCGATGGTCAATATTACGATCGGCAACCCTTACTACAACCCGCATGTCGGTCGTCCATTCGATCTGCCGATTGACGGTGGATACACCCCTGACGAGCATCCGCTGGAGGGATGCGCCAGGCTTTTTGGTGTCGTCCGCGATCTGCAAAAAGCGCACCCGGATCTGCCTCTGGTCGGTACCGGTTTTAGCTGGTTGAGACAGTTTTTGGGTCATGTTGGCGCGGCTATGGTGGATCAGGGGTGGCTGACGATGGTGGGGGTCGGACGAGAGGCGTTCGCGCACCCGGAGTTCGCCTACGAACTGCTGACTCACGGCAACCTTGATGCTCGTGCCGTGTGCATAACATGCAGCCGCTGCACTCAGATAATGCGGGATGAAGGGCGGACTGGATGCGTACCCAGGGACCACGAAGTCTATTCGTCGATCTTTCTGGAAGGACGCAGGCCAGACAAGGGCAAGCCCAAGAAAGCGTCCAGAGTCGCCGAGCATCTTTGACAGCAAGCGACCCGATTAAATCCGAAGCCTCTATTTTCATATCACCGAGCCGTTCTTTGGCTGCGTCAATCGGGAGAGACTGGCGAATGGATGTGACGTCCGTGGGATGATGACCCTAACTGAGTGCAAGTACCCGGTAGCCACCCGGTTTTCCAGAGTTCAGACACCCCTATAGAAAGAGGGCGCGCGTAGAGCGCCCCGAAAACGACACGAAATGTCCGAAGTGTCTATAAAGGAGATGAGATGAATCGACGGGATTTCAGGAGTGAACCGTTCAAGCGTCTGGTGGTATTAGGAGAGAGTACAGTTCAAGGGGGCGGATGGCTTGAGAGCGATGGTGACAGGTGGGCTGACGTCCTTGCTGGGCTTATCAGCTCGTGTCAGAAAGAGCCGGTGGAGTACATGAACAAGGGGATTGGTGCCAATGCGGTCAGCTCTCGCAGCCCTGGATATCCACTTTCTGCCAAGCCAAGCGCTTTGGAGCGGTACAGAGACGATGTGATCGCCAACGATCCAGACCTGTTCGTTTGCGCATACGGCCTGAATGACATGAGGGCTGATATGCCGCTGGCTGAGTTTATAGAGGATTTGCGCACAGTCGTTACGGATGTGAAAGCGGCGTGCAACCCGATAATCGTGTTGACGACGGTGTACTACATGACCGGATGGAAGAGCTTTGGCCCGTATGACAGGGGATCGGTGGCGACGACAGAGGGGTATAATTCTGCTATCAGAGCACTGGCTGCTGAGGAGGACTGCCTATTGGCGGACGTGTGGGGTGGTGCGGACAAGGCGGACTGGCTTGTCAATCCTGACGGGGTGCACGCCAACAAAGTGGGCAATATGATAATCGCCAACCGGGTTTTTGAGGCGATCGCCAGGGCGTGCAGCGGAGTCTCGGCACACACGTATGAGGAGGACTTGGAGCGTCCGTGGACCAAGCATACGATGGAGGCCAGGGATAACTCGAACGATCCGCACGATCCGTGGTGGATCAAATAGCCGAAACAGAATCGCGAAAAAAAGAGTATCGGACCGCTACGTACAGAACGCACGACGTACGTGGTCGTGTTGAAAATAGACACCCAAGACCGTTCGTTGTGAGCTGCTAACGAGCGCCGCCGCCCAATGCCAAGCAGGGGCGAGCGAAGAGCGCCCCAAAGAAGACACGAAGTGTCCGAAGTGCCTCAGTCGTGGTGGGCTTCGGCTTTGAACGTGAAGCGGATGTTTTCGTAGCGCTTTGCACCTGTGGCTTTGAGACGCAGGATGACGCGGAAGTCGGTGAATTCGGTGACCGTCTGGGCTTGGCCGGATAGAAGCGGGAGAAATGTCGTCCGCTCGTCGGACTCGGGTTTGGCGGCAGGATCGGTGACATGCGAAAGGCCGACATTCTCTCTCACCGGGCGGTTGTTCTGTTTGGCTCTAAGGTCTACGTAGGCGGTGTCGACGGTGGTTTGAGCGGATAGGGCGGTGACCATTTTAGTCTCGGCGTCGGCGTCTTTGCTGTAGATGTAGACCTGGAACGCTCCCTGATCGGACACGATGAGCTCTACCAAGTTGTCACCCCAGATCGCTAGGGAGCCGTCGGTGGGGGTTTTGTATGTGTCGGTCAACCTGCTGTCTACGTTACCAGCGTGGATGTGCCCGCCGTGCGCCAGGGCTGAGGATGGGAGTGCTGCGATAATAGCCACAGACAGTGTGATGAGCGCTTTTTGCATACGATTTACCTCCGTTGCAACCCCTTCGCCGTCGCGGGCCGAAATCAGGCCGTTGGTTCGGGTCAGGTGAACAGGAAACCGCCCGCGATGGCACTTAAAACCGCCACTGTCGGAACGATCACAAACAGTACGAACGCCGCTATTAAGAGCGGCTTTATCATCGGGTCAGTCTCGAGACCGTGGTAGAGTGCTGGGATCACCAACAGCGTGAGGAGTGTAGATGTAGCCATTCCGCCTACGATAACTACCGCCAACGGCTGCTGAATCTCGGCACCGGAGCCTGTCGCTAGAGCCAGTGGCACCATGCCCAACCCGGTGGACAGAGCGGTCATCAGTACTGGACTGACCCTCTCTTCCGCGCCCTTGAGAATCGCCGCCTCAAGGTCCATCCCCTCGGCTCTTAAGTCGTTGATGTGGGAGACCAAAATAATGCCGTTGCGCACAGCGATGCCCAGCAGAAGTATGAACCCAACATAGGATGGCACGCTCATCGTGCCGCCAAACGCCCATACGCTCACCGCACCGCCTGCCAGCGACAGGAGGAGGTTGAGAAATACCATAAGTGCCATCCAACCAGACTGGAAGGTGACGTACAGGAGGAGGATGATTACGAAAACGACGATTACAGATTCGACGGTGAGCAGTTTGAAAGAGGCTTGTTGGCTTTCGAATTGACCGCCGAAAGTCAGGTAGTAGCCTTTGGGCAGATTGACCCGGTCGTCAATCTGCTGCTGAAGCTCTGCCACAAAACCGCCTAAGTCCCTACCCTCGACGTTGGACTGGACGACCATACGACGCTGAGCGTTCTCACGGTTGATCGTGTTAGGGCCAACATCTTCCCTGATGTCAGCGACTCGCTTGAGCGGAACCCACTGACCGTCAGGCGTACGGATCGGGTAGTTTGAGACCGACGATACATCGCGCCTGACGCTCGCCTCGGTCCAAACCAACAGTTCATAGCGGCGCTCGCCCCTCAATACCTCCCCCACCACAGTACCGTTGAACGCGGTCTCGATCAGCTCTGTGATGTCGCCGGTCTTTAGACCCAGACGAGCGGCTTCAAGGTGGTTTATGCGGATGAGTATCTGAGGGATCGGCAGTTGCGGTTCCAGGGCGGCTCCCACTGCACCGTCGGTGGAGCGAACGATGTCGAAAACCTCGGCAGCTTTGGCTTTGAGGACGGTCATCTCAGGACCAAACAGCTTTATGGCCAACTGAGCGGTCACCCCTGAAAGCATGTGATCGAGCCTGTGCCCCACTGGCCGACCCACGGTCATGGTCATCGCACCTGGGAACTCTCCCAAAACCTCATATGCCAGCTTTTCGACTTCCTCGCGGCCGTAGTCGGTGATGTCCCTCGGTGGAAGCGGAAGTTCAACACCAGGAAGTGCGTTTGTGATGCCAACGGCCCAGTCGTTGACACCGAACAACGTTGTGGGGTCCGCTGGGAACTCGCGGTCGGGATATGCCGATCGAAGCTGGGCGTTGAGTTCGGAGACGCGGTCGTGGAGTGTGTAGAGATCGTCGCCTAAGTCGATGTCGTAGTCAGAAAGGTGCGATGACAACTCCTCAATGACCGATACTTCCCACTGGGGGACATCCCACGGATCGGGAATGTCTGAGTCTGGGAAGAGGCGGCGCTTCTCCTCCACCAGCTCGCGAACGTAGGCGGTGTCGTGCCTCTTTTCTGGAGGTATCACCCCCACCAACGTCTCGTTGTAATATGACCCTTCGGCGTGCTCGTCTTTTTCTGCACGGCCTGTCCTCGTGCCTGTGACTGTCACCAGGTCTGGCATGCGGGTAAGCAGCGCTTTTTCGTAGAGCATTGCGAATCTGGAGGTCTGTTCCAACGAAGTGCCCGGCTTCAAGAGCGCGTTGATGGTCATGGCGCCTTCGTCCATGATCGGCAGAAACTCTTTGCCGGTATGGAAGGCCAGGTAGTAGGTCGAGCCCAGTATCGCAGTTAATGCCAGAGCGAGAACCGGCCATTTGGACGGAAGGCCGACCAGCCACTCGGTTACAGGGCGATAGACCCTCTTTACCGCCACCATGATCGCGTTGTCTTCTTCCTCATGCCTGGTGCCGGTGGTGAGCATCATCTGGCACATCGCTGGCGTCACCATCATGGAGACCATGAACGAGGCGATCATGGCGATAATCACGGTCCAGCCAAGCGGTGCGAAAATCCGACCCTCCAGCCCACCCAACGTGAGCAGAGGGACGAAGACCAGCACAATGATTACCGTGGCGACCATGATGGAGTTTCTGATCTCCATCGTGCCGCGAAGGTTCACCCGCCAGGACTCAGTTTCGATTCCTTCGACACCATCGGCACGCATCTTGAACCACTCTACCAGACGTCGATTGGTGTTTTCCACATCTATGATGCCGTCGTCAACCACCATTCCGATGGCGATGGCAAGCCCACCGAGGGTCATAATATTTACGGTGAATCCCGCGACTTTCAGGAACAACAGCGCTACGATAAGAGCCAGCGGGATGTCGATAAGTGGGATCGCAGCGACTTTGAACGACGACCATGGCTGTTTTGGCTTGAAGAGAAAAATGAAGATGATGAAAATCACCAGAGCGCCGCCCTCGACCAGAGCAGTGCGGACGTTGTCTACAGAACGCTGGATTAGATCGGCCTGACGGTAGACCGGAACGATAGACATGCCGTCTGGAAGTGCCCCGTTAAGCTCGTCAAACGCTGTCAGGAGACGCCTGGTAAGCGCGATAGTGTTTTCGTTGGGCTGCTTTATGACTTTGCCGCGAACAGCTTCGGAGCCGTTGTAGGTCCCCACGCCGCGCCTGAGGGCGGCTCCTTCACGAACCTCCGCTAAGTCTCCCACGGTGATAGGGACACCACCTTCCCTGGATTCGATCACCAGTGAGCGCACGTCCTCAATCGTCTCGACGCGGCCAATTCCTCGCACGAGAAACTCAAGATACCTGGCGAAAAGAAGCCCGCCAGCAGCGTTCTGGTTGCCCTGTTCCAGAGTCTCCACCACATCGGCCAACGCGATGTCGTATTTCTGGAGTTTTATCGGGTTAACCAACACCTGGAACTGGCGCAGAAGACCGCCTATGGTTACCACCTGCGCAGCTCCAGGAACGGTCTGGAGGCGGTAGGTAATCATCCACTCGGCGTAGTCCCTGGTGTCCATCGCTGAGTAGCGGCCGTGGTCGTCTGATACTACATACTCGACGATTTCGCCCATCTGTGAGGTGATGGGGCCCATGAACGGCTCGACGCCTTCGGGAAGTGCGCCCAACGAGACAGAGAGCCCTTCGCTTACCATCTGCCTGGCGAGCCTAATGTCGGTGCCCCACTCAAATTCGACGAAGATGACCGACTGACCAATACCCGACTGGGAGCGGACCCTTTTGACGAACGGAGCGCCGTTGAACTGCGACTCCATTGGGAAAGTCACCAACTGCTCGACCTCCTCTGGAGCCATACCAGGTGCTTCAGTGAGGATGGTGACTCTGGGGTCGTTAATGTCGGGGTAGACGTCGATCGGGATGGTGCGGATGATACCGATGCCCCCAACAATAAGGAGCACCACAAGCGCAACGACTATCACGCGATTTTGTATGCAGAACGCTACTAGAATGCCAAGCATCGTACGGTTCCGTTATTGAACGGCCATCGTCCGCAGTTCCAGATTGCCACGGGTGACTACGACATCGCCGTCGTAGATTCCATCGACGACCTCGATGTAACGGTCGTCGCTCACGCCTGTCACAATGTTAACTCGGACGTACTCTGCGCCGTTGTCCACATATACAAACCGCTCTGCGCCGTCAATCAGTACCGCGTCCTTTGGTACCGCTGGCACCTCTTGCGCCTGCACCACGACAATCGCCATTCGGGCGAACATCTGAGGCCTGAGTACTATGTTGTTTTCGATGGCGACTTTGACAAGCGCCGTTCGGGTGATTGGGTCCAGAGATGCGGCGCGGTAGTACAGACTGCCTTCAAAAACTTCGCCTGGTGCCGCCTCCACTCTCACGCGAGCCCAACTGCCCTCGGCGGCCCTGTGGTAGTCCGCTTCCGGCACCTGACCTTCGGCAGAGACGACACTAAGGTCCTCAATGCGGAACAGCGCATCCACCGGTTCGACAAAACCGCCGATTATCATGTTGCGTTCGGTGATGACACCTGCTATGGGCGCTCGGAGGTAGATACGTGCTGATGGGCGTTTACGGTTGATGACCGTGTCTATCTCAGAATTGGTCATGCCCGCGAGACTAAGTTGGCCCCTGAGCAGTCGTCCACGAGCTTCGCCTCGTGTGACCGACAGACGCGCTTCCAAGAGGTCCTGCCGTGAGGCTAGGTTGAGGGTCTGGAGCCTTTCCTGCATCGCCAAAGTCTGTTTAGCTATCTCAGTCTCGTTGATTACGTCTATCAGCTCCACCTGGAGGTCTCCGACCTCCATGCTCTCAAGCATTACGACTCTCTGGCCTCGGCGGACCGATTCGCCAAGAGTCGCCAAGACGCGAACAACACGCCCGCCGATTGTCGGGCTTACGGCCGCCCGTCGGCTGAAAACAGAGTGTATCGTCGCTGGCACGGAGATAACTTGATCGATCGTCCGAGTTTGAACAACTTCGGTCTCTATTCCGATGTTTTCTTTAGCGGCATCGCTCAAACTGATCTCTGTGCGCTCGCCTCCGCTGACAGTGGGCAGCGCCGCGCCGTTGCCCCACGCGCCACCGGTCAACACCAATCCAAACAGCGAGGCCACAAGCCAGCGGCGACCACTATTCTCCTGCATTGCCCACCTCCGTCCAATCGTTGAACGACACTCCAACCGCAGCCGCCAACTCTGCCAGGGCTAGTCGAGTCTCATGCGCCGACTCATTGTAGGAGCGCTGAATCTCCAGGAACTCCAACTGCGTCTGTATCGCCTCAAATAGCCCAACCTGTCCTTCGTCGAATGCCCGCTCGACCGCCTCCAACTCCAGGTCCACCGGGCGATCGAGACCGTTGGTTAAGTAGAACTTGTGCCGCTCCAGCGCCGCGTTGAACGTCCGATGGGTCGCGGCTACCTCCCCACGCACAGTTGCTTTCAATGCAGCCAACTCCAGTTCGGCGGTGCGAAGAGCCGCTCCACTCACTGCCCGCTCGGCTTGACCTCGGTCGAACAGCGGCAGCGGCACCTCAACCTCTAAACCCCAGAGTCTTGAGTTCGGTGCCCTTAGATAGCTAAGCCCAAGACCGACATCAGGCACCCACTCACGGCGACCTATCGCCGCTTCGGCGCGGGCAGCAGCCACTTCGGCGCGGGCGGCTTGGACATCGGGCCGCTGAGCAAGCGCTCTCTGCTCAAGCTCGCCCAAATCTAGCTCAGGTTCTGATGTCTGGTTGATTAGACTCAACTCCAGAGGATCGTTAGGTTGCCGACCCAACGCCCGGTTTAACTCCATTTTTGCTGCGGCGATCTCATTCAGCGTCTGAGTTAGCTCGTTGCGGGTGTTCTGGTAGGTAATAGCGGCCAACCTTAGCTGAAACGCTGGAATAAATGCCGCTTCGTGTTTGACCCTGGAGACCTCATACAGCCGTGCCTGAAGCGATGCCTCGCGCTCGGACACTTTGTGCAGACCCGAGAGCAGTGTCACCTCCATAAACAGACGTGTCACATCGATGCTCACCAAACGCGCGGTATTCTCTGCATCGAACTGAGCTTTGGCGATCGCCGCCCTTGCTGCCTGTTTGCGAAGGCCCCTGGTAAAACTGAGATTGAACTCTTTTGTGATTATTACGTCCGCTGCGGTATACGACGCTGAGACGGCTGAGACGGTGTTGTCGGCTGCCATTTTGGGGAACTGAACCGGCAGGCGACCACTACGAGCCCACAGAAGCGAATCAAGCACCTGATCGACTTTATACGCGAACGTCTGCCTGTCGTCGATTATCCTGAGCCTGGGCCAATCGTCGGACACCGCGCCGAACGCTAGAGTCGGGTTGGAGTAGACAGTTGCGTGGAACATCGCCAGTTCGGCTTGCCGCACCTGCTGCTCGGCGACCAACATTTCTGGGTTTCGCTCGCGGGCCTCGCCTATGGCCTGCTCCAAAGTCAATACATCGCCTTGGGCCGCCGCGACTGCCGCGTACAGACACACCGCCACTAATGTTAGTTGTGGGATCACGCGCTGCCTACTTCACCACTTCAAAGATTACGGTCTGGGATGCTGTCATACCGACCGGGGGACTCGCCTCTGGGTCGTATACTGATATGGCCGGATCAAACACCCCATCGTCGGGAATGATGTAGCCAAAACGTCCCGAAATCGAGTTGCGAAACAGGCCCCGCATATCGACGGCGACAAACGTCACTGTGTCACGTCCGGTCCAAGGCCCGAACACCTCATCCACTATCCCAAAACTCAGAATAGAGGCGTTTTCGGCCATAGATTTGTATTTGACACCATCGTTATCCCGCGTAACTCTCCAACTGATCGGGCGCGGAGCGGGGTTTTCGATGTAGAAGACCAGGCCGCCGTAGAGGGTGGCGGACTCGCGGTCGGTGGCTTGATCGGTAAGGCTGAAACCCGGAAACAGAGTCGGCTGTGGCCCGCTGCGCGAAAGGGTAATCACGCCGGTCCCATCGCTTGTGATAGGCACATCCGGAAAGGCTGGTGCGATTACGTCCAGATAGTATTGGGGCAGGTCTTGCAGAAAATGCGGGGGAGTGTTGAGGTCGGCGGTTG
>Ga0187827_10007398_pt1 | contig 12224 bp, 5 predicted proteins | sample ETNtaG_39_FD_167969 | JGI IMG/M metagenome (GOLD analysis project Ga0187827, IMG submission 167969) | Marine microbial and viral communities from oxygen minimum zone, Eastern Pacific Ocean - ETNP2014_SV_150_PacBio MetaG (Illumina Assembly) | ecosystem: Environmental > Aquatic > Marine > Hypoxic... | reverse complement strand
GCCCAACAAGAAGACATAGACACTACAATCCAACAGACCCAACAAACAGTTGAAAACAACCAAAATGCAGCAGACCAACTAGAACAAACATTAGAAGATACTCCAAAAGATCAAAGAATCACAATCCAAAGAGAAATTGAACATTTCAGATCACTAGAATTCAATGCAGAAAAAGATTCAAAAAAAGCTGAAGAAGAAAGCATCAGATTGTTCATCAAAAAAGCAAAGAAAGAGCTAAAAGAAAAAAAAGAGTTAAGAAAAGAACTTGAAAATGAATTAAAAGATGCAAGTGAACAAGAAAAGGACTCCCTTAAAGACCAAATCACTCAAATTAAAACAATTGAAGAAAATATAAAACAAGAAATAAAAGAAGCAAAAGAATTACTAAAAGAAAAAGAGAAAGAAGTTAAAGAAATTAAAAACAAAGTAATCAAACAAGAAATCAGAAAAAAAGTAATTGAACATGTAAAAGATGTTATTTCAAATAAACTAACAACATCAACTCCAACATTAGAAGACAAAAAAGAAATAATCAAAAAGATAAAAGACGCCCCAGGAGTCAAACTAAAAGTATCAAAAGAAAAAGCAAAAGACACATTAGCTAACATATTCGAAAGAATTCTACAAAAAGAAAAAACTGAAGCAATCATCAATAACATAAAAGAAAAGGAAAAAGAGTTAACAACAGAAGAACTAAACTTAGAAATTGAAAAATTGGAGCAAGAAATAGAAGAAGAATCAGAACAAATTGATGAAAAAGTAGAAACAGCAAAAGATAATGTTGACAAAACAGCAGAAGTAGTTAAGATAGAAAAAGTAGCAAACTACTATGAAGAAGAAAACAAAGAAAACACAATAATTACACTAACAATTACTCCTTCTAAAACTTTAGAAGACTTCACAATATACGAAGAAATTCCTAAAGAAATAGCAAAAGACATAAGCCAGATAACAATCTTCAATGAAAACTATGTAGTAATTGATGCCGACCCATTAATAATGTGGCACTTCGTAAAAGTAGACAAACCAATAGATATCTCATACGAAGTAAAGAAAAAAGTTAATGTAGAAACAATAGAAGAAGCAGTAACAGTTTCAGTTGCAAACAAGATCTCAACCCAAGCAGTAGCAGAAGATTCAATAATCAAAGAGTCAAAAAAAGAACCCCCTTCATTTTTCAGCTTCCTATTCCCCATCTTAATGATTCCATTAATTGGAGGAATCTTAATCTATTACAACAAATTCGCAGGTGAAGAAACAGAAAAAATCCCTAGATCATTATACCAAGCAATACAACTGATAAAAAACTTTCAAAACAGAGGAATGAAAAAAGATGCAATCAGAAAATACATGGCAGAACAAGGATGGCCAAATCCTGCAATCAGTTCTGCATTCATCTCAGTTGAAGGGGAAGAACACAATAGGATTCAGCTTCACTTAGGAACCATACTATCCAAGATAAGAAAACTCTCAAGAAAAGGTATGCAAATAGAAGAAATAAGAACAACATTAACAACAAAAAAAGGCTACCCTCAACAATTAGTCAATGAAGGAATCTCAAAATTCAAATCGATTAATAGAGGACTTTGAATAACCCCTCAAAATCCATTAAATAATGGGGTTTTCAAAGTAATCTATTGGGGTTTTGAACTAAATTAACCGGTTATTCAAAACTCTCAATAGAAAGTTAAAATGAAAATCGGTAACTTTAAATAATTCTAATCAAATAAGTTAATCCAATGGAAAATAAATTTCTTCAGTTAAAAAGGGAGTACGATAACTTTGATAATCATATGCTCAAGCAAGGTCAACTCCCTATGTGGGATACAGGTGTTGGATTCTATTCTCCTGCTATCTTAACAGAAGCATTCGATTTATTCAAAAAAATCAACCTACAAAACTATAGAAACTTCATAGACTTAGGCTCAGGTGATGGCCGAATTGTATTAGCAGCATCGTTATTCACAAATGCATCTGGAATTGAGATAGATCCTAAACTCACCTCAATCTCAACACAGATGAATCAAAGATTAGGGCTAAATGCAAGATTTTTACAACACAATTTCCTAGATTACAACATCTCAGCCCACGACATCATATTCATTAACCCAGACCAACCAATGCACAGAGGATTGGAAACTAAGTTCTTAAACGAACTAAAGGGCAATCTCATTGTCTACAACCCACATTTCCATCCAACTCAATTAAGAAAAAAACAAGACTTCAATCTTAACGGAACTTTTGCTGCGCTTTATTCTAGATAATCACTCAAAAACCATAAAAGCAACATCCTTAAGCTCCATATCTCCAACCATAACAGTATTCTGATTCAAAACTTCAACAAACTCATTCTCCTTCAGCTTAGCAAACAACTCATTATTAACACTAGTTATCGCATTATTATAGTAAACCTTATTCCCATCAACCCTAAAATCACGTAACAAAAACAATTCCCTCTTCTTATTATACAATACCCCTCCCTTAAGCATACCTATACTCATTATACTAATGTCAGGTGAGATTTTTTTAATACACTCCAAATTCTTCTTGCCTATCTCAATAGAAGCCTTACAATTAAAATTACATGGAAAATGACTTATCAAGTTCAAATCAAGATGTCTTGCAACAACATTATTGAAGAAAGGAAATCTAAACCCTTCTGAATTCCTAAGAGCAGGATAAACATAATCATTATTCCCCTTAGACTCTTGGGGAAATTCTTGATTAAAAAACTTAACGCAACATTCAGGATATCCCAATATCTTTCCAAACTCAATATGGTCTTCCTTCCCCTCTAACTCCTTAGCCTTAGCAGCCATATCCTTAGATTTAGAGATATATAGAAAATAGTCGCCTTTCTTCTCAAAATTCATAGGCAGTTTCTGCCCCTTATCAGAATAATTAGTTTTGTCCATCTTCTGAATCTTAAAATCAGCTCTTTCGAACACTAGCTTATTCTTTTTAAGAAGATCAACTAATGGCAAATACCCTTCCTCATTAACCATAACCCTAGAAACAGGCTTTAAATCCTCAATAACATACAAAACGTCCAAAGCCTTGATATATGAGCCGCATATAGCCTGTAATTCATCTAACATACCAAAAGAATTAGATTGTTGTTATAAATAGTTTGTCATCAAATCAAAATACCAATCACAATTTATATCCCCCTTTAAAGTTTTGATCCAGAGTCGGTTTTTTAGCTGGCTGGAGAGTAGATTTATCAAATACCTTCTCATCCAGTGTTGTTCTATGTAATCTACCTACATCCCGTCTTTCAGAAGGTCGTAATATAGGACTCAAATCTTCAGAACTTGGAAAAAATGGATCTTCAATAGCAATCGCAGTAGGACCACCGTATTTACGAGGAAAAGATGATGCTGGAAAGACTTTATGGGCAGGAGCATGCATTCCTGGGCGAACAATCTCTTCTGTTAGTCTCTGAGTTTGCCCAGAGCCAATAGAGGTAACCGCTTCATTACTTTTTTCTGCTTCTATATACCTCTGACCATAGCCATATCCAGGATGACTTCCATTAATAAACGCAATTGCTTCTGCTTTACCTCTAAGAAAATATCTTGATTCTTGTGATTCTTTTCTAGTAATCTCCCCTAAGTCTTCTTCTTCTCTTCTTTGCTCAACTGACATCCCCTTGTAAACAGCCATTTCTTTAGTTGTCAAAGTAGATGGATTATCCCTATACCAATTTACTTCCTCAAAAGTTATTTCCCCCATATAAAAAAGTAAGGAATTTACCATTATAAACCTTTCCAGTAACCATTTCATAAAAGTGACAAATCTTTATATACCTAATCCCTAATAATCCCCGTATGAAGTTCGATATTCCTAGAAGGCAGAATCCAAATATAGAACACTATCCAAGGGATGATCTAGACTTAGTCTATAAATTCTCAAAAGAACTAAAAGAAGAGCTAGGAACATTCATAAAAGCAATAGTAATATTCGGCTCAACAACAAGAAAAGCAAGAAGAAAGAAAGGTTCAGACATTGATGTAATGATCGTTGTTGATGATCTCTCAATAGTTCTAAGTAAAGACCTTGTAGAAGCATACAGGATAATAATTCAAAAGACAATAGTAAAAGTTTCCACAAAACTTCATGTAATCTCATTAAGATTTACTTCATTCTGGGAGTACATAAGGAATGGAGATCCAATAGGAATCAACATATTAAGAGATGGTGTAGCAGTAATTGACACTGGTTTCTTTGACCCATTACAATCATTGCTTAAAAGAGGCAGAATAAGGCCTACACAGGAGAGTATATGGACTTATTTCGTAAGAGCTCCAAACACACTACACAACTCTAAATGGCACATCCTACAGGCCACATTAGACCTTTACTGGGCAGTTATTGACTCAGCTCATGCAGCTTTGATGAAGATTGGGGAAATTCCTCCAACACCCTCACACGTAGCAGACTTATTGCAAGAAAAGATGGTCAAACAAAGACATTTAGAACCAAGTTATGTAAAAACAATGAGCAAATTCTACTCACTGATGAAGATGATAACTTACAGAGAGATCAAAGAAATAAAAGGCGCAGAATACGACAAATACTACAGAGAAGCAGAAATGTTTGTAAATAGGATGAGAAAGTTTATAGAAGTCAAAAAAAATAAATAAAAAAAATAAATTATTATCTTCTTCTAGTTGCCATGATTATCATAGCACCAAAAGCAAAGATAACTAATCCAGTTATGATGATAAAAGCACTTATCAACAATACTGCATAAGTTGAGCTGTCTTTGAATGAGATTGTTACAGGCTCTTGGCTTACTTGTGTTCCTGGTGTAGTAGGTGGAACAAAAGGTATTCTCTCAACTCGAGGTGTTTCACTCTGTTGGGATGATCCTTGCCTTGTACAATCTTCAACTTCAACTTCAACTTGTTCAGTTTCTGTTTTTCCTCTGTAATAAGTTGCTTCTATAGTTACCGGATAAAAACCAGCCTCAATATCGTCTCCAATATTAAAACTAAAGTCAATATCTCCAACACTGTCACTATCATCTAAGTCATCATCAAGCTCGAAATCTTCGCTCTTGCTGATTCCTAGTTCTGGACTCTTAACAGTTAAAGTAACATCTTCTGAATTGTCTTTTCCAATGTTTCTTACACTAGCTTCAAGATTTATGTTTCTTGAACATCTAACGATGTTTGGAGAAACACTAACATCAAACAATTCAGTTTCGTGCTTTTCTCTTACAAACTCAATCTCTTCAGATGAGTCTTCATCACGGTACTTCATTGTTCTATTGTCTTCATCCTCTCCAACAACAGTTACATGGATGGTATACTTATCTCCATCTTCAACATCTAGTGTAATGTCATCAAATTCAAAGGTAAATGAATCACTTTCATCATTGTCAAGGTCAAACTCTTCTTCTTCCCCTAAGTCATCCCCGTCAACATCTTCAAGTCTTTTACCTTCATCATCTTCAAACCAAAGGTCTAAGTCAACATCATTTAAGTTAATGTCATCATCTTTGTTTCTAACCTTAACAACAACAGTTAAACTTTCACCTGGTTTTAGTTCATCATCCGCACCTGAGGACTTCACATCAACAGATTTGATTTCTAACAACTGTCCAAAGTTACTTTCAACAACAGTAATTGTAACTGTTGCTTCCTCACTTTCAAGGTCTCCATCACTTACAATAAGACTAAAGATATAATCTCCAATCTCTGTAGGTGTGAATTTTGGATTAGTTGCTGTAACAGATGATAGGCTTACAGTAGGACCTGAATCTTGTGTCCATGCATAAGTTAAATCACTACCTTCAGGATCAACTGAACCTGAACCGAATAATGTAACTTCTTCATCTTCAAATACAATTACTCCTTCACCTGCACTTGCAATTGGTTCTCTGTTTACATCAGGTATAAAATACTCTGAAAATCCAGGAACACTAATTACAAGATCTCCATTGTTAAAGCTTATAATCTCACAATCATCACATACAGATCCCCTGTCTAAGTCTCCAAATACAGATGTGTAATGTATCTCTTCAGGAGCTACTGTTAAATCAAGCCCTTCCATAGTCAATGTAATAGGTGTTTCATCACCAGCATCTATATCAAATGCATCGTATCTATCAGTATCGATTCCAATTCTTCCTTTGCTGATTCTTACAACATTGTTAATATCAACAACATTTACTAAGTTAAGAACATTCTCACCAAAGTCAATCTTACCATAAGTTGTTTCTTCAATTGTAACTCCAGTTGCAGCTCCTAACTCAGCTTCAGGTATAGAGAAGATTGTTCCTCTGAACATATTTCCAACTGAAACTGGTTTGTTATCAACTCTTAACTTCCATGAATGTTCAGCTGTATCTTCAGATCCATCACTTACAACTACATCAACATCATAAGTTCCTGTTTCTGTAATATCTGCTCCATTAACAGTTATTGTTGATGTTCCGTCAGCTTCAACCTCTAAGATTGAGTCAGCCCATTCAACAGTCCATACCGCACTAACTTCAGCAGCATTAACAGCATCAACATCTTCATAAGTTACGCTAAATTGGATAGTTTCTGTTTGTCCAATAGCAGCATCAAATTCAGGACCGAATTCAGTTATTGTAGGTACATCGTTTACATTAGCAACAGTTACTGTAAATGTTTTTGGATCATCTTCATCTTCACTGTCTTCTATATTAACAATTATCTCATGTTCACCAACGTCATCATTTGTAGGTGTCCATCTAATTGTAGCAGTAGCAGTGTCTTCTTCTTCACTGTCCTTTGTTATTGTAATTCCAGTTATATCTTCATTACCAATGCTGAAATCTATCGTATCTCCAGATTCAATATCTACATCCTCAACAGTAACTTCAACTACTAATTCTTCGTCTTCGTTAACTTCTTGAGCTTCGATATCTTCAGCAACAGGTGCATCATTTACTGCATTTACAGTAATTGTAACAACAGCAGTAGATTTACTTCCATCATCATCAATAACTTCGTAAGTTAATGTATCTTCACCACTAAAGTTTGCATTAGGTGTATACCTAACCTTTTGAATACCATCTGGTAGATTAGTCTCCCCCATATCAATAGCAGCAAATCCATTTTCTGGTTGTACAGTTATTTGTGTTAATTCCAATGAGGTATCTTCAAGATCTTCATCATTTGCCAAAACATCAACTATAACAAATTCATCTTCATCAGTTTCAGCTATATCATCAACAGCAACAGGTTCATCATTTACATTAACAACAGTAATTGTAAATGTTTGTGAACCAACAGCGGTAGCTTCATCTGTAACAGTTACAGTAACCAAAACAGGTCCAACATCTTCATCTGTAGGTGTAAATGTTAAAGTTGCAGTTGTACCATCATCTTGAGTTAATGTAAATGCTTCATTATCAATAGCAAATGTCAATGAATCTCCTAATTCAAGGTCTTCATCTGTAGCAGTTACGATTAATGTATACTCTTCATCTTCAGTTGCATCAGGTATCTCATCAATAGCATCTACTGAAGGAGCCCTATTCAAAGCAGTAACTTCGACATCCCAGCTTATTTCATCCGACATACCAGTACTATCTACTACTTCATAGCTAACTGTATGAGGTTCTGTTCTATCTCCTGCTTGAGGAGTATATACAAACTCTTCAAAAAATTCATTTGAATCACTTCTCTCCCCTATCAAGATATCTACACCATCAACTTTCCATGTAGTTGCAAATGGTTTATCCCCTGGAGTATCTGATTCAAGAACTTCTACATGAAATACTAAGTTCGAACCTTCTTGAACAGTTACTGAATCATCAACTGGTGTTGATAATGTAATACTAGGAGCTGTGTGCAATACAACATTGTAGCTTTGTGTTGCGCTATCGGTTGTAGTTGTACCATCGCTAGCACTTACATACCAATTATAAGTTCCTTCTACTAAATCAGTAACTGTAAGTTCAGTTTGATCAGTTGTTCCAACTGACTCAAGAGTATCTCCAATTCCTTGGAATACTTCATAAGTAATTGTATCTGAAGTTGGGTCTACATCATTTGAAGCTTCCCATTTCAGAGTAACTGAATTTATAATTATCTCTGCTCCCTCAACAGGCTCAGTCAAAACTGTAGCTGTTGGAGCATCGTTTGAATTAGTTACTTCAATACTAAATGATTGAGTTATAACTCCATCACTTAAATCGCTAACCTGAAGTACAACATCATGACTTCCAACATTCTCATTTGTCGGTATCCATGAGATTACTCCGTCTTCATTAACGTTCATCCCTTCTGGACTTGTAGTAAGCTCGTATGTTAAAGTACTATCTTCAACATCTTCATCATTAGCATCTACAACATATATATAGTGACTATCTTCTTCAACAGTTATTACTGCATCTGAATCAATTGTAGGTACGTCATTTACTGAAGTAACAGTAACTGTTACTGTACCAATTCCTAGTGCATTTCCATCACTAACTTTATATTCAAAAGTATCCACTCCATGGAAGTTTGAATTAGGTGTGTATTGAATCTTTTGTATTTCACCTGGTAGAGGAGATATGATTGCAGCAAATCCATTGCTTGCAGGAGTTATAATTTCTCCAATAGTCAAAACACTATCAACATCTTCATCATTAGCTAAAACATCAATTTCAACAGCAGTGTCTTCATCAGTTGTTTTAACATCATCAGCAACATCAGGGACATCATTAACAGGAGTAACATCAACATCAACTTCCTGAACAGTTATTCCTTCAAAATCATCTTTAACAACAAAATCAAATACATCTTGGCCATTCCAATCAGCAGTATTGCTTGTGATTGTTATAACATCGTCCACAACAACTACATCTACATTACCTAATTCAGCAACTGTAGTTGAATAAGTTAAAACATCTTCATCTGCATCACTCACATAATCAGTAATTGTCACAGTACCTTCAAGATCTTCACCAAATGTAACTGTAGGTATTGTTGAAATTACTGGAACTGAATTTTCTATAGTAACAACACCGATTACTGCGCTTCCAACAGAGGAATCAATACCATCATGTGCTGAACAGCTTACACTAATCTCATCATGTGCATCAGCAACTTCAATTGTATAAGTATCAACTTCAAAAGTTATATGTGCAACATTATCAACTGTATTTGCAAACTCATAATAATATACAATATTATCTCCATCAGCATCTGTTGAACCAACACATTCAGCAGTGATGTCATCTCCTACTTTCTTAGTTATAGTAACATCACCAGCATCTGGAACTGTAGGTATACTATTTAAAACTGTAAAACAGCTTTGTTCTGTATCGACTGAATTTCCAGCTGCATCTTCTATAGTAAATTCACCACAAACGTAAGCATGAGCAACAGTTGCAGTAGCTCCTTCAATTATGTCATAAGTTAGTAAGGCATCTCCCACACTAACATCACTAACATCTTCAACACCTGAAGAATCCTCTCTAAATGTATAACCTGCAATTCCTGAAACAGCATCATTTGCAGTTACAGTCCATTCAATATTGCCATTAATAAATACAACATCTCCATTATTCGTTAGATCAGAATATGTTGGAGCAGTTTTATCAAGAACTACTAAAAAAGTTTTACTATCAACATTACCAGCTGCATCTACTGCAGTCACAGTAACTTCAATATCTCCTTCATTCATAGTTTCTTCAACCAATGCAGAAGTTGTTATTGAATATGTTTCATCATTGTCATCATCATTTAATATTACAGCTGAAAGAGTACTATCAAGAACATTTAATTCAGCTGAAACAGTCAAACCTGTTTCTTGTGCATCAACATCAATTGTAATTGTATCTCCAGCTTTGTAAATTGCATCTCCATCAACCATAATTGTTAAAATTTCAGGATCAGTTCCATCGTAACTAATTAAAAACGGTCCAGTAGCAAGATTACCATAATGATTAGGACTTAAATCTTCTACAGCACCAGCTATAATGCTAACAGTAACTTCTCCATCTGCAGTAGGAATTATGTTAGCCGTATAAACAATATTATCTTCTGTACTAAGAGACTCTGCCTCTACAGCACCATTTACAACATCAATATTTGCTTCTTCAAAAACTACAATAGTTTCTGAAGTTTCATCACTCCATACCTCTTCAGTAAATGTAATTGTAACTGGAATAGTATCTAAATTTGTTGGACTTGGTTCTGATTCTATAGTAATAAGTGGTCTTAGACCATCAAAAGGCGTATCACTTCCTGAAGTAATACTATTACCTGCTAAATCATCAACACCATCACCTACAATAGAAATCAAAGGAGTTGCATCAGTAGCAATAGCTGTTTCCAATGTTAAAGTAACATATCCATTTAAAGTCTCTTCAGCACCAGTTACAACACTATCATAAACTGTAAAATCAGTATCAACAACACTTACTTCATCTAAATCTTCACTAAATTTAACAACAATCTTATCAGCCATTGTACTAGAGCCAAAATTTGGAATATGTCCTGTAATTGCACTTGAAATTGTAGGAGCAACTCCATCTTCAGTTCCAGTAAAAGTTTGATCTTCAGCTGAATTACCAGCTAAATCAGTCAAACCACCTTGTGTATAAACAACATTAGGAGTAGCAGCAGTTCCAAATATTCCTGCAGAATATGTCAATTCAACAACATTACTACCTGCATCTACACTATCAACAGCAACATCTCCATCAACAATAAAATCTTCTTCATCAACAGTTAAAGGATCTATTTCTTCACTATAAGTAATAGTCATAGTAGTTTCAGAAGTTGTAATAGCTGAAACAATTGTAGGGGCACTTACTGATAAATCTAAACTTATAGGATCATCCAGGGGGATTGAATCAATAGCAGGAATAGTGTAATCAGATTGATCAACTCTCTCACCATTAACCTTAAAATAAACTAGTTTTCCAACATCCTCTAGAAGTACATCAAAAGTAAGTCCTGGAGCATTATACTCTTCAACGGTAATAATCTCTCTCTGAGCATCATCTATATGACCTTCAACCATATAAGCAAGATCAGCAGACTCACCATCTATGGTTACGTCACCTTGAAATGATAGCGGTGTAGGCACTTCAGCTACCGCAAAAGAACTCAATAGTATCAAATTAACTAAAATTAATGTAAATATTTTTTTTATGTTTTTCATTTTATATCAGCCCCACAGCCATATTTATGATATTAATACCACCCACTTCTTTTTTTATTATCTATTTAGGAGTGATAACCATTACCCCTATTTAAAGCTTTCGGTTTCCTCTTCCGAAATCTTCTTTTCTCCCCGCCCCTTAAAATACTTAGAAATTGACTTTCTCTTAACGAAAAGTGTCCCTAATCCAATAACTACAAATATTAGAGTTATACCAATAAAAGGATTCGCGTTTCTATCACCTTCAACAACTACTGCTCCTGTTGGACCACCAGTAAACATCCCTGTTATCCCATCCCATAAATTCTGTAAGAACCCTGGTGGCTGCTCTAAATCAACAGTCTCTTCAGAATCACTGATCTCTTCAGTCAAATCATCGCTAGTATCTTCAACAACATCCTCACCATCATCCACTGCTTCCTCAACTTCTTCCTCTTCATCCTCAGGAGGAGGTAAATTCCTTAATCCAGCAGGTATTCCACTGCCTCCACCAGGACTCCCACCACCAGGATTATCTCCACCACCAGAATCACAACTTTGCGATGTTGGAGGTACACTAAGAGTAGTACCACAGTTATTTGTATCTGAACAGCCTCTTGTTTGTGTTCCACCTGAACAACCAGACCAACCACCGCAAGACCAAGCCTCAGTACAAGCATATTCCTTAACACCGGAGTGGCTTAATCCAGTAATATAATACTTATCATCCGACTCAGTACACGTATAATCATCATGTTCAGCACCATCACATCTTACAAGAGTCTCTGTAGCATCAGTAGAATTACACTTAGCACTAATTACATCAATATCAGTAATAGCAGAATCCTTAATACAAACATAACCCGAAGTATCATTTAACTTGTTAACATAAGCAGATTTAGTTCCAACTAACCCATCATCAGGTATTCCACTTACCAACCAAGAACCAAGATCTCCAGTCCCTTTCTGAACAACTAAGTCATAAAAGTTTAGATTAGCACTATCAAAGTCAAAATTAAATGATAAGATCACATCATCTCCATCTTTAATCTCAACTGTCTGAGTTCCAGACATAGTACCGGGTAACGTACTAGTACCATTAACTA
>Ga0187827_10007397_pt1 | contig 12225 bp, 9 predicted proteins | sample ETNtaG_39_FD_167969 | JGI IMG/M metagenome (GOLD analysis project Ga0187827, IMG submission 167969) | Marine microbial and viral communities from oxygen minimum zone, Eastern Pacific Ocean - ETNP2014_SV_150_PacBio MetaG (Illumina Assembly) | ecosystem: Environmental > Aquatic > Marine > Hypoxic... | reverse complement strand
GTTTATTCTCAAAGAAACAGAAGTGCTTGTGTTAGAATTCCTGTTTATTCTCAAAGTCCTAAAGCAACAAGAATGGAATTTAGACCTCCTGATCCAACTGCTAATCCTTATTTAGCATTTTCAGCTTTGCTTATGGCTGGAATAGATGGAATCAATAATAAAATCGATCCAGGAAAACCAACTGATATTAATCTTTATGCAGCTTCAGAGGATGAATTATCAAAAATTCCATCAACCCCTGGTTCTTTAGCTGAAACTTTAGATGCATTAGAGAAAGATCATAAATTCTTATTGCAAGGCGATGTATTCACGAAAGATGTTATCGAAACCTATCTCAGCTATAAAAGAGAAAACGAGGTTGATCCTATAAATCTCAGACCTCATCCCCACGAATTTAACTTATATTACGACGCTTAAATATAAATTTATTATATGCATTCAAGCCGCTATCATTATTGATAGCGGTTTTTTTGTTGGAAACACAAGCCTCATTTGTTAAGGTAACAACAAGTGTCAAAGAAGAAAACATATAGCGCAAAAGATATAGAAGTTCTGGAAGGCCTTCAACCAGTTAGAAAAAGACCTAGTATGTATATTGGAAATACCAATGAAGAAGGTCTTCATCATTTAGTTAATGAAGTGTTAGACAATTCCATAGATGAAGTTGTAGCAGGTCATGCAAAAAATATTTCTTTTTATTATGCAAAAGACAAATCAATAACAATAAAAGATGATGGACGTGGTATTCCAATTGATTTTCATCCTAAATATAAAAACAAAAGAGCTCTAGAAATTGTTATGACAACTCTTCATGCTGGAGGAAAATTTTCTGATAATGTTTATAAAACTTCAGGTGGACTTCATGGTGTAGGAATTTCAGTTGTAAATGCACTCAGTAAACAATTAGAAGTTAAAATTTACAATAAATCCAAATTATATTATCAAAAATATTCTAGAGGTATCGTTAAAAATAAAATTAAAATACAAAAATGTGCTCAAAAACTAAGAGGGACAGAAATAAGATTTATTCCTGATGAAGAAATTTTCAAAGAAATTAACTTCTCTCCTAAAAAACTATTTAACTTCATCAAAATGAAATCAGTTTTAGTCAAAGGAACAAAAATTTCATTTAAAATTGATAAAGAACTAATCAAAGACAAAACGCTAAACAAAGAAGTTTTTTATTATCCTAATGGTATCATTGATTTTGTAAAAGAAAATTTTATTGAAAGAAAAAGAATTATTTCCAAATTTTTTCATAGAGAGATAGAATTTAATCTTAATGAAAAATGTGAAATATTTACAAGTTTCAATGAACAAGAAAAGTCAACATTGAAGTCATACTGTAATACAATTGAAACTCCTGAAGGAGGATCGCATGAAAACGCCTTGAAAAATTCATTATTAAGATCCTTAAAGTTATTTGGTCAAAAGAATCAGATTTCCAAAATAGCAAATATTAACACTGGCGATCTATTCGATTATTCAGACTCATTTATTTCGATATTTATTAACTCACCAAGTTTCGAAGGACAAACTAAAAAAAGAATTACAATGCCTTCTGTCCAAAAGAAATTAGAACAAGAGATACAACACAATTTTTTGTTATGGCTTAATTCAAACAAAAAGGACTCCCTTAAATTAATTGATGTTTTGATTGAAAGATCTCTGTTACGAACTGATTTGACAAAAATCAGAGAATTAGAAAGAAAAACAGTAAAAGAAAAAAATAGGCTTCCAGGAAAACTTGTTGATTGCTCAAGTAAACAAGTTGAAGGAACAGAAATTTTTATTGTTGAGGGCGATAGCGCAGGAGGTTCAGCCAAGCAAGCAAGATTAAGAGAAAAACAAGCAATACTTCCACTAAGAGGAAAAATATTAAATGTGTATAGTGTAACGCTTTCAAAAGTAGCTGATAATTCTGAACTTCAGAATCTTATTCAAGCTTTGGGATGCGGTATTGGTAAAAACTTTCAACTCTCAAAACTGCGTTATGAAAAAATAATATTAATGACAGACGCTGATGTTGATGGTTCGCATATTGCCACACTTCTAATTACTTTTTTTTATAAATACATGCGTGAGATTATTTCAAATAACAAATTATATTTAGCAATGCCTCCTTTATATAAATTGAGTTATAAAGATATTAATAGATATGCTTATGATGAAAAAGAAAAAGATAAGATTCTTAAATCAAATTCTTTAAAAATGACTCCTCAAATTACACGTTATAAAGGTTTGGGAGAAATGCCTGCTAACCAACTTAGGGCTACAACAATGGACATAAAAAAACGAAAATTAATGAAAATTAATTTAAAACATAGTGCAAAAGAAGAGAAAAAAACTGAAAAGTTATTTGAATCTCTTATGGGAAAAAAAGCGGAGTCTCGATTCAAGTTTATTCAAGAAAATGCGAATTTCACAAGCAATCTTGATATATGATTTTTTCAAAATGATATGAAAAAATTCATTTTATCTATTGATCAAGGAACAACAAGTTCAAGAGTTATTTTGTATGATTCTAAATTCTGTAAAATTGATAGTGTTAACAAAGAATTAACACAATTTTTTCCGAAAAATGGATGGGTTGAGCATAATGCATTAGAAATTTGGCAAGATGTTAGATATCTTCTCCTTAAATTAATTAAAAAAAATAAATTATCGGTTTCTCAAATACTTTCCATTGGTATAACAAATCAAAGAGAAACTACTGTTTTATGGAATAAAAAAACAGGCAGGCCCATAAACAGAGCAATTGTATGGCAAGATCGACGAACATCTTCTTATTGCAAAAACTTAAAGAAAAAAGGTTTAGAGAAAAAAATTCAAAAAATTACTGGTTTGGTCATTGATCCCTACTTTTCAGCTACCAAAATCAGATGGATTTTAGATAATAATAGAATTTCAAAGAAACTCATTCAAAGTAATAATCTCTTATTTGGAACTATAGATACATGGCTGCTTTGGAACTTAACACAGGGTAAATCGCATATAACAGATATCACTAATGCGTCTAGAACGATGTTATTTGATGCGCAAAAAAATCAATGGTCAAATTATTTATTAAAAACCTTAAAAATACCGAAGTCTATTCTCCCTAAAGTGGTTGATAACGTTTATGATTTCGGTGAAACACAATTATTTGGAGGTTCGATTAAAATTGGAGGAATGGCTGGAGATCAGCAAGCTGCAACTATTGGTCAAGCCTGTTTCCATCCAGGACAATCAAAAGGTACTTATGGCACTGGTTGCTTTATATTAATGAATATTGGTAGCAAATTCAAACTCTCAACCAATAGATTGCTAACGACTGTTGCGTTTAAAATTGGATCTAAAAAAATGTATTGTTATGAAGGTAGTATCTTTGTTGCAGGATCTGCTGTTCAATGGTTGCGTGATAAATTAAATTTCATTAAGTATTCTCATCAAAGCGATAATCTCTATTCTAAGGCAAACATAAATGAAAATGTAATTATTATACCTGCGCTAACTGGTCTTGGCGCTCCTCACTGGAAGACTGATGTTCGTGGTGCAATTTTTGGTTTAACAAGAAATACAGGTATTCCTGAAATAGTTAAAGCTACACTTGATAGCATTGCGTATCAAACCTTTGATTTGGTAAGTTGCATGCAAAAAGATTCTAAAAGAAAAATTAAAGAAATGCGCGTTGATGGAGGAATGATCAAAAACAATAATTTTATTCAAAGTTTATCCAATATATTACAGATTAAGATTATTCTTCCAAAAGATAGTGAAACTACAGCTTTAGGCGCTGCTTATTTAGCCGCACTATCTTGCGGATTATTAAAAAAAACAACCTCAATTGAAAAATTGTGGAGAAGAAATAAAATTATAAAATCTAGAATTAGAAAAAACAAAATTAATAATATGATACAAAAATGGCATTATGCCGTCAATAAATTAATTAAATTTAGTTAAGTTTATGAAACTAATATTTATCTTAGTCACTCTAGTTATTTTTTTATCTAAGTAGAAGATGTTTTATTTTCTTGATATATTAATTATCTCTTCGATTTTTTTTATTACATAATCAGTTGAAATTGTAGATATATCTGTACTTCCAAATTCTTTCGCACTAATCGTTGTAATATTATTTGCAGTTCGAGTAAATTTGTCAGAATCTTTGTGTCCAAATAACTTGATTAATGGGCAATAATTTGTTGATAGCATATGCCCAGTTCCACTATCATTAGCTAAAGCACAAGATAGAAAATTTGTGGACCCAATAACAACTTCGTAGCCAGAAAAATATTTAATTTGTTCTTCTGGTAGCAGAGCTTTTGGAAATATAGATTTTAATTTTTCTTTTATAGAATTCTCTTGAGGACCAAGAAATAAAACTATTTTATATAATTTATTTTCAAAAAATTTTCCTACTTTTATAAAATTATCAATAGGCCAAATTTTATTTTTTTCACCTGCTCCAGGTGCTAACCCTATGTATAATATATTTTTATCAAATATTTTATTCAGTTGTAATTTTAAGTTAGCTGGTATTGTAATCCTAAAATTTCTATCTACTACATCTTCTTTAACAATATCAAGTAAATCAAATAAATCATCTAAATAATATTGTCTTAAAATATGAGTGGATTTTTTTCTAATTTTTTTTGTTGAAAAAAATCCTGATGCAGCTGAAGAAATAAAATAAGTACATTTTATTCTTTTAAGGGCTATTGTTCTTAAAACAGCTTTTTGCGTATCAAAAATATATTCAAATTTTTTTTTACTAAAATTATATTTATTCGATATTTTTTGCCAAAAAAAAAGGTTAAGATCAGCTTGTTCCATAATCTCATCAATAAATTGACCCGCTATGTTTTTTAGTTGATTATTATATACTGTAGAACCTTTATTAGTCATCCAAATCAATTTTCTGTCAGGCAATCTTCTTTTAATTTCACTTAATAAAGGAAGTTTAATTATTCCATCACCAATTTTTTCTCCATTTGTGAAAACTATAATATTTTTTTGCACAGAAATATAATATACTAATTTAATTAAATGTTTAGAACGTATTAGGCTCGTAAGTGATGGTGATCAGTGGAGGTATTGAAACACCGACACGAGGATTTTCAGTCCTCTGCTAATGTGACGTTGGTAGTTAGCCAAGCAATAATTTCGTTATAATTTCTCGCTTTTTTTCAGCTTATTTTATCACAATATCCCATAAATTTGTTAGAGATGAATATCCTCCAGACATTTCTAAGGAGCATTAATAAAAAATATAAAAATTAGATCTTAACCTACAATCAAATGATTATTTTTTGTATATTACAGATCCAGCATGTACATAATCAATATTTGAATGCCCAAATCTTTTAGTATGCCAATCATTTAAATCAAGTATATTATCTTTATATTCATTAACAATTTGACCAAAATTTGGTTTACTTATCCATTTCAAATTAAAAATTTTTTCAGCATCTAATTCTGATAAAATAGTAGCAATAGCATCTTCTTTCCAATGAGTAGTAATTCCATATGCCCATGTAGAAATAAACACGCCATCTTTTTTTAGAGCTTGCATACTAGCTTTTATAGCTTTTTTCATATTTTCAAAACTATTGTGTTCTATTGATGAATTCCAAAAAACTATGTCAGCATTCTCATTAAAATATTGATTGCCTTGCTCAATAAAATCACAACAAATATCAATTGCATTAACCATAGTATGACCCAATGTTTCTAATTTTTCATATTCAATAGTGCTATCAGTTCTGTCTATTCCAACAATACCATGCTTACAATATTTTTCTAAAAAAATATGGAACATGCTATTACCACAACCTATATCTAAAATAGTAGCAATTCTTTTATTTCTTTCCTTCCAAAGAACAATTTGTTCAAAAATAAATGTCCAATCCATTAAATATGGCTTCGGTCCTAAAATCATAGGTTTAGTTTCCGAAATTATTTTATAATATTTCGATGATATTATTTCTTTTGGGGAAAAAACTTTTAGAAAAGAGTCCATAACTTTAATATAAATATATATATGATAAAATTAATTTCAACTGTTTAAAAAATTTTATTAATAAACAATGTTTATTTTTTATATATTTTTTTTAAAGCTAGACCTTTTTTAAATACTATATTCGTAAATAATAATTATTGTAGGAAAATTATGAAGACGTGACTTGGTAGAAGAAAAATTCGCTGTTCTTGGTATTTGTTTTTGCCTTTGCTTTAGCAGTTATTATATTAATAATTTTATTGTTTCTAATAAAAAAGAATAACATAATAGATTTAAAATAAATAATACAGATAAAATGATCATCCTACTCAAATTTATAAATTTACTAATGTTTATTTTATGGATAAATCAGTTTTTGATAAAAAAAGAATGAAAAAATTTAGTAATGTTGATATTCCTTAAAATACTTTTTTATAAGCTTTGAAAAATGATAATTAATTAGGAGCACTTGTGTCATTCAACAAAAATTATTATAATAAAAATAAACAAGATAATAACAGAATTGGTTTATTGTTTTACTCTAATGTTATTCAACGTTATTATAAACCAAATACTATTTTAGATTATGGTTGTGGTACTGGTCATTTATTAAATAGACTTTCAAAAAAAAGATTTATCAAAAAAAGCTATGGATTTGAAGTTAGCAACTATGCAAGGAAAAAAGCTGAAAAAAATTCTAAAAAATCATTAATAATTGATAACTTAGATAAAATTAAAGATAAGTCTATTAATTTAATAACAGCATTGCATGTTATAGAGCATATTGATAATTTAGAATTAAGCAAAACTCTAGAATCATTTAAACGTATACTCAATTCAGAGGGATACATTTTATTAACAACACCTGCAAAAAACGGAATTGGACATAGGTTAAAAAAAGAAAAGTGGATTGGATATTCAGATAAAACTCATATTAATATAAAATCTTTTAATGAATGGATTAGTTATTTTAAAAGAAATAATTTAAAATTAATTAAAGCTTCAAGTGATGGATTATGGAACTTTCCTTATAAATTAAAAAATAATAAATTATTAATAATAAAAATAATAATGATTATGATATTTCAGATAGTTACAGGTAAATTATATTTATCATATGATGAGGGAGAAACATTTATTTTTCTTTTGAAATTTAATTAATTACTGATTTAATGATATATATACACTTGTCATGATAAAAAACATACTGGATAATTTTTTACATCGAACTAGAAATTATTTTTTAAATAAAAATAATACAGAAATAGAATCAAAAAATTTTATTGATAATATTATTGATAAAATCTCTTCACAGAGATCAACGTATATAAAAGATGGATATAAAGTTTATTCACAAAACGATGAAGATGGTATTATTGAATCAATATTTTCAGATATTGGAATTAAAAATAAATTATTTATTGAGATTGGAATTGGAAATGGAATAGAAAATAACACACATTATTTATTACTAAAAAATTGGACAGGATTGTGGATTGATATAAATGCAAAATCAATTAAGGGACTCTACAATCTCATAAATAATTCAAATAGACTGGATTTTATTTCCAAAAAAATTACTCCAGATAATATTAATAAAATAGTGAATGAATATAAAATTTCTAAATTAAAAAATAATATAAAAATTTCAAATGATATTGATTTTTTTAGTATTGATATTGATTCATATGATATTTTTTGCGTAAAAGCTTTATTAGAATTTAGACCTAGATTAATTTGCATAGAATATAATGCTAAATTTCCTCCTCCTGTAAAAATAAGTATAGATCAAAACTTCAATAAAAGCTGGGACAATGATGATTATTATGGCTCCAGTCTATCCTACATAGTAGATGAAATGGAAAAAAAAGAATATAAATTAATCTCTACTAACATATCTGGATCGAATGCATTTTTTACTACTAAAGAGCTACATCCATTATGCAAAACATACAATCAATCTGTCAATGATCTTTATATGTCAGCTAATCATAATCTTTATGATTATTGTGTTACTGATAAACCAACTAATAAGTTTCTTAGAGATATACTTAAAATTAATTTGTGATTGTCAAGAATAAAAAAAAAATACTAATTATAACTGATTTTTATAAGCCACATATAAGTGGAATTACAACTTATATTAGTTCTTTAACAAATGTTTTAGCAAAGAATAATTATCAAATTACGATATTAACCGGAAAATATTCAGAAGAGTTAAGTGACATTGAAAAAGGAAAAAATTTGAAAATTATTAGAGCAAAGCCACTTTTTAAATTTAGTAGAGGTTTTTATAGTTTCGATCTTATAAAGAAGTATATAGCCGAAAGAGAAAATCATGACTATATAAATATCCATTATCCTCTTACAGAAATTTTTCCTCTTATTTTTTTTATAAAAAAAAAATTAATTTTAAATTATCATTGCTTACCTGAATACAAATCAATTTTTCTAAAATTTATTGGTTTATATTTTTATTTTTTTGGATTTTTATCAATTTTTTTTTCAAATAGAATTTCAATATTTTGTGAAGATTACTTTTATAGTTTTTTTGCCCATAATTTTTTTAGAAAGAAAGTGAAAATTATTCCTCCTTTTGTCAATAACATTCCTAAAATCAAGAATGACGCTCCTAAACGTAATAATAATAGATTAATCATAGGATTCTTAGGAAGAGTATGTGAGGAGAAAGGGATAGAAATCTTAATAGAAGCTAGTATGATTCTTGAAAAAAGAGGAATAAATCATTCAGTTAATATTGCTGGGGATATAAAAGATGGAAGATTTGCAAACTATGTAAAAAAAATCCAAAAAAAAACAAAGAACTATTCAAATATAAATTTTATAGGAAAACTTAAAGAATCAGAGAAAAAAGGATTTTTTAGTAGTTTGCATGTTTTGGTTTTACCCAGCGTTAATTCCTTTGAAGCTTTTGGTATTGTTCAATTAGAAGCTATGATGCACGGAGTGCCAGTAATAGCAAGCGATTTAAAAGGTGTTAGAATTCCTGTAAAATTTACAAAAAATGGTTACATTTTTAAAAATGAAAACAGTAGTGAATTGGCAGACTGTATAATTAAAATAAACAATTCAAAATATTTATTTAATAAAAAAATAGTTCAAAATAGATGTTTATTACATTTTAATGAAAAGGAATTTACAAAAAAATCTCTTTCACTTTTTAATTAGCTTAAAAAATAATTTTTGTAATATCTTGTTTGAAAATTCGATTTTAATAAATAAAATAAATGTTAATAACCAAGCTAAGTATGCATATCTACTGTCGGGATGGGTTAAGAGTAGAACTGAATGTTGAAAAAATGCTGATAAAAATAATGCATATGTAAATAAATTATGTTGATAACAAATTATGCAATATATAATTATAGCTAATATAAATAATCTGTGAATATTATACAACGGATTCCATTTTTTGAGTTGTTCGAACACAATATTAGTTCCTTCTGCTAAATTTAAATCTCTATAGATATCTGTAAATACAAAGTGAACACTTGCATTTGTAAATAAACTAAAATTATTGCCAAAATATATATTATGTACAAAACATAAGAAAATAGAACTAAAAGATAACAAAGCAACTAATATATTAAAGTAATTTTTTCTATAATAAGATATTAAGATGACATATAAAGTAAATATTATTGCTGTAGGAAAAAAATTGGGACGCGCTAAAACAGCAATAGAAAACAAAAAAATAGAAAAAAATATTTTTGTATATTTTAAATTAATTTTTTCATTCTCAATATCTATGATTAAAGAAAGACCTATAATAATTAACGTAATTGATAGTGTTTCTGCATGATTTCTTGCAATTTGCCAAATATAATTAAAATACCCAAAACCCATATTTTCAAAAATAGGAAGAAAGATAAATGAAACAAAAAGTAAATAAGCTATTTTTTTATTTATATATTTCTTAAATAATTTAAAAATAGCAAGAGGTAGAAAGGTTGCTAGAATAAGATATCCAAAACTTGTATCACCAAAAAAAACATTATTAATTGAGTTAAAATATCTTAAACCTGGCATAAAGTAGAAAGTATCTTCCCCGCCTCTTAAGGCAAGAAAATACTGACCTTTAGATAAATATTGAATTATGTCTCTTCCTAATGAATAATGCCATAAACCATCGGCACCACCTCTAAAATATCTTAGACCAGTTAGCAAATTTGAATCTCTGATTAAGATTAAAATAGCAGTTGAAAAAACAGAAATACTATAAATACGAAAATTTTCTTTAAGTTGTATTTTACCGAAAGAAAATGCAAAAATTAGCAAAATAATTATTATAGAAATATACTTGATTAATTCAGCTATTATTAAATAATTATTTTTTTGAAGTTTTATAGATAAATCATCCTTTTCATTTATAGAATATCCAATTATATAAAGTTTCTGAAATTCTTTTTTGTATTCAATACAATTATTGTTAGTATTTTTCTTAAAATCAAGATTTACAAAAACGTCTTTAGGTTCTTGGTATTTTGAGAAATGGTAAAACAAATTTCCTTTTGAACAAACGGATGAATTTCTAGCTAAATCTGGAATTTCGAATGCTACATAATAAGGAAGAGTTCTTCTAAAATTTTTATCAAAAACAAGATTATAAGTAAGAGTATTAAGTTGACCTATTCTCAGATTCTCTCTTGATGAAAAATTAATTTTATCTACTTGTCTTGAATATTTCTGATTTTGAAAAAAACTATCTGACGAAAAAGCAAATGGAGAATCTATAGTTTTTAATTTTTTAAATTCTTCAACAGTAACAAAATCAACTTCAGCTGCTTTTTCAACATCAAAATTATCATAACTTTTATGTATTTCTGTTAATATTTTCTTGGGTAAAAATTTGCTTATTACATTAATGTCATTATTATTTACAAAAATTGAATGAGCTTCTTCAATAGATAATTTTGGTATAAGAATATTTATAACTGTTATTAAAAAAATGATAAAAAAACTTAATTTTTTTTTCAAAACTAAATCTTTAATTGGATAATTAATCTTTGTTGTGATTAAAAAAAGAATTAATAGAGAAATAAATCCTATATCAAAAAGATCTATTATGGGTAATTTTAAATTGATTAAAATGAATATAGTAACTATGAACTTAGTAATCATTAATTTGATTTAATAAATATAAATGATTTTCCATACACTAGAACTGATAAGAATAAAAGATTGGTTAAAAAATATACTATTAATAATGCCTCTCATTTTTTCTGGAAATATTACAAATTATGATGTTTATCAGAGTCTTTTTATAAGTTTAATTTTTTTTTCCCTCACAACTTCAGCTGTTTATATAATTAATGATATTAATGACATTAAAAGCGATAGATCCCATCCATTTAAAATAAAAACTAAACCTATAGCAAGAGGAGATATAAGCTTAAATTATGCTATAGGATTACTATTTTTTATTTTTATATTAATAACAATATTATATTTTATAGATAGTAAAATAATATTTCATATATTAGCGTATTTCATTTTAAACTTATTTTATAATTATTTTGTAAAAGGAATAATTATTCTTGATATATTAATTATTTCAATTGGATATATAATTAGAATCGATATTGGATCGATAACTATTGGTGTTAAAAGTTCAATGATGATGCTTATAGCGGTTTTTTCACTTTCTTTTTTTGTATTAGCTATAAAAAGAAAAAAAGAGTTTCAACATAACATATCAAGTAGAGAAGGTTTGAAATACTATAATCTAAAAATTCTTAATTCAATAATTGCATTATCATTATTTAGCTCAATAGTTTCTTATTCAATTCATATTTACATAAAAAACCATAATTTAATTATTACAATGCCAATTGTCATACTATGTTTTTTCAGATATCTTTATATATCTAGCAAGACAAGTAAGGGAGAATTCCCAATTGATCTTTTTTTTCAAGATTGGATTTTATTGTTATCAGGATTCATCTATATAGCTATGGTTTTAATAAACTTTCTCTAATTCAATTTGTCATACAAAACAAAATTCGAATAAGATATCTCTATGATCGAGTTGCGCAACTCTAGCTACAAAGAGATCGTATTAACTTTTTACGTTTGTTGCCATACAGCTAATATTGATCCAGATTTAAAATCACTGTGCTTACTGTGTAGTGTAAAAAGAAAGTTCAACAAAAAGATTAAATAGTGTTAATACAATAATTAATGATAAAAGTAATTGATAAACCTGAAGAACCGCCTCGGATTGC
>Ga0187827_10007396_pt1 | contig 12227 bp, 14 predicted proteins | sample ETNtaG_39_FD_167969 | JGI IMG/M metagenome (GOLD analysis project Ga0187827, IMG submission 167969) | Marine microbial and viral communities from oxygen minimum zone, Eastern Pacific Ocean - ETNP2014_SV_150_PacBio MetaG (Illumina Assembly) | ecosystem: Environmental > Aquatic > Marine > Hypoxic... | reverse complement strand
TGAGCAGGAGATAGAAAAACAATTTCATCAACCGATGCGCACAGCGTCAGAGCTGGGTAAGGCAACGCGCATACCTGATGCCGCCGGTCGCTACATTGAGTTTTGTAAGAGTACATTTCCCCAGACACAATCGCTGTTGGGATGCAACCTGGTTGTCGATTGTGCTAACGGCGCGTGCTATGACCTGGCGCCGCGTGTCTTTCGCGAACTGGGGGCAAACGTTCGCGTGATTGCAAACGAACCAGATGGGTACAACATCAATCAAGACTGTGGAACGGAGTCCACTGCGGCATTGGTCGAGGCAGTGATCAAGCACAAGGCCAATGCGGGCATTGCATTTGATGGTGATGGGGACCGTTTGGTGATGGTCGATGAAGCCGGAAACATACTCGATGGTGATAGAATTTTGTTCCTGCTAGCGCGTCATCGCCAACAAACCGGTGCCTTGGCTGGCGGCGTGGTTGGAACGATCATGTCGAATTATGGTTTTGAAAAGTCGCTGGGCCGTTATGGCATTGATTTGTGTAGAACACAGGTAGGTGATCGACATGTGTTGGAGGAGTTACGCTCACGAGGTTGGTGTCTGGGCGGGGAACCCTCAGGGCACATTGTTTGTTTTGATAAGACGACAACAGGCGATGGTGTCGTGGCCGCGCTGCAAGTCCTTAATGCCATGGTATCGACTGACAAAGCCCTCTCGCTGCTTACGGGAGATCTGGATAATTATCCGCAAGCCAGGGCTAACGTGACCCTTTCTCTTGATAGAGTCAGCCTTTCATCTGTTGTCAGTGGAGCCCGGGTGCAACAAATGGTCAGCGAGGTGGAGTCCTCGCTCGGTGCGGATGGTCGGGTTGTAGTGAGGTGTTCGGGAACTGAGCCGGTTGTTCGGGTCATGGTCGAGGGCAGTGATGCGGCGTTAGTCACTCGGTATTGCCGACAAATTGCCGCGGCGGTTGCAGATGAGTGATTAGTCATCCTCAACTTTCTCGTCCTGTGTAGAATACGCCGTTTCACTGAATTATTTCCGGCATAGTACTGCTGCTGTATTGGGGTAGTTCGTTTACTTTAATGGCGATGAACGACTTAGCGTTGCCACAACAACACTCTAGAGAAATGCGCTCACGGCTCGTTGCAGGCAACTGGAAAATGAACGGCAGTCGCGACACGGCGACTGATCTACTATCCGCTATAGCGAGTGGGGTATCCCAGCTCACTGATGTGGAAATTGTGGTTTGCCCCCCATTCGTATTAATTAGCCAAGCCATTGCGGTGTTAGCCGACAGTGGTGTCGCCGTCGGAGGGCAAGATCTTGACCCCAACATGCCCGGTGCGTTTACAGGTCAGATCAATGCAGCGTTATTGCTAGATCAGGGTTGTCGTTACGCGATTGTTGGCCACTCGGAGCGCCGTACGCTTTACGGAGAGGGTGATGAGTGGGTGGCTCAAAAAGCGCTGGCAGCTCAGTCAGCAGGTTTGTCGCCGATCGTGTGTGTTGGGGAGACGCTTGAAGAGCGAGAGGCGGGCCGCACTGAGGCCGTGATTCAGCGGCAACTTGAAGCGGTCATCCATCACGGCGGTGTTTCCCTGCTCGCCGAAGCGGTCGTCGCCTATGAGCCGGTATGGGCTATTGGTACAGGGAAAACAGCAACACCCGAGCAAGCCGATGCGGTGCACGAATTTATTCGCCATCGCGTGGCTGCCCGATCGGGCACAATTGCTGATCAGTTACTGATACTGTACGGGGGCAGTGTAAAGGCTGACAATGCGTCAGCATTGTTTAAAAAAGAGCATATTGATGGTGGACTGATTGGGGGAGCAGCCTTGAGTGCAAAGGATTTCCTTGAGATTTGCTCCGCCGCGGCGAGGCAATCATGTTAACCAGTGTTTTGACAGTTATTCACCTTGTGGCGGCAATTTCTATTGTTGTCCTGATCCTATTGCAGCAAGGCCGGGGGGCGGATATGGGGGCTGCCTTTGGTGGCGGCGGTTCTTCCCAATCTCTTTTCGGTAGTCGTGGATCGGCGACGTTTCTGAGTCGAGTGACCGGCGGTCTCGCATTGCTGTTCTTTATCACCGCACTGAGTCTCGCCTATATCTACACACGGGAAAGTGCGACCACGGTCAGTGTGGTTAAAGAAACAACATCGGCCCAGACAACGGACGGCAGCGTGCCGGTTGCGCCCGCAGATGGGTCACGATCGGACTCAGATATGCCTGCGGTGCCGAAGGGTCAGTGATCATGGTAGTGTTTTACACCATGATCGGCAGTCAAATCGAAGAGCCTATTGCCGAAGTGGTGGAACTGGTAGACACGCCGTCTTGAGGGGGCGGTGGCGCGAGCCGTGCCGGTTCGAGTCCGGCCTTCGGCACCATACATTGTTTTGTGAATTGCCTTCAGCGGATGGGGTTGAGTTTGATCATGGATGCGGTAATCCGATTGACCAGATCGAAGACCAAACCTAGAATCAAAGGCTACGGAAAACCTACTCATTGTCTATGCTTGATCAGTATTTTCCTATCCTGATTTTTTTAGTGACTGGCTTGGTGGTCGGCGGGGCTGCGCTGACCGTCGGCAGTCTATTGGCGCCCAATAAGCCAGATGACAAGAAGTTGTCTCCCTATGAGTGTGGATTTGAGGCCTTTGAGAATGCGCGGATGAAGTTTGATGTTCGCTATTATCTCGTGGCAATTCTCTTTATTATTTTTGATCTGGAAATAGCATTTCTATTTCCATGGGCTGTGGTGCTCGAGGATATCGGTGTCTTTGGGTTTCTTTCCATGGTTGTGTTTCTATTGGTGCTTGTGGTTGGATTTATCTATGAGTGGATGAAGGGAGCGCTTGAGTGGGAGTGATATTCTAAATGGCGCTCGAAGGTGTCCTGCAGCAGGGTTGGGCAACAGCGCGGCTGGACGACCTGATCAATTGGGCCAGGACCGGCTCTATGTGGCCAATGACGTTTGGTCTTGCTTGCTGCGCCGTTGAGATGATGCATGCGGGTGCTTCACGATACGATCTTGACCGGTTCGGTATGGTCTTTCGTCCAAGTCCGAGACAGTCAGACGTAATGATCGTAGCCGGCACACTGACCAACAAGATGGCCCCGGCTTTGCGTAAGGTATACGAGCAAATGCCTGAGCCGCGTTGGGTCATCTCGATGGGATCGTGTGCCAACGGCGGGGGTTATTACCATTACTCCTATTCGGTGGTGCGTGGCTGCGATCGGATTGTTCCGGTTGATGTTTATGTGCCAGGTTGTCCGCCCACAGCCGAGGCCCTGCTTTACGGGATTATCCAGTTGCAGAAAAAGATCAAAAGAACCGAGACGATTGCACGTTCCTGACCAACCAAGTAGACATTTATAAGATCATGGGTTCTACGCAGCACCTAATCAGTCGTTTGTCGACGGTCGGATCGGGGGTGAATATTTCAGTAACCGAAGCGCACGGAGAGGTGTCAGCCGAGGTTGAGTGTTCACAATTGCATCGGTGTCTCCAGCTTCTGCACGATCAGCCGGACCTTTGTTTTGAACAGCTAATCGATCTTTGTGGAGTGGACTATTTGGACTACGGGAAAGATGACGCTCGGGCCAATGCTGGTGGCACGAGCCCCCGATTTGCAGTGGTCTATCATCTTTTGTCTGTCTCGCATAACCACCGATTGCGTGTCGTGGTGCGTCTTGAGGAGGAGTCACTGACGGTGGACTCCGTGATCGATATCTGGCCGGTCGCAGATTGGTTTGAACGGGAGGCCTTTGATCTTTTTGGCATCATATTCATCGGTCACCCGGACCTGCGTCGATTGTTAACGGATTACGGTTTTGTCGGGCACCCGTTTCGTAAAGATTTTCCGTTGTCAGGTCATGTGGAGATGCGATATGACGAGGAAAAAGGTCGAGTTGTTTATGAGCCTGTCTCTATAGAGCCACGTGTCACAGTGCCGCGGGTCATTCGCGAAAGAGGGAGCGGTGAGCGAAATTCATAATTACACGATGAACTTCGGACCGCAACATCCGGCGGCCCATGGTGTGCTCCGTTTAGTGATGGAAATGGACGGGGAAGTGGTAGAGCGTATTGATCCACATATTGGGTTGTTGCACCGGGCGACTGAGAAACTAGCCGAGAGCAAACCCTACAATCACAATATCGGTTACATGGATCGACTCGATTATGTATCGATGATGTGTAATGAACATGCTTACGTGATGGCAATAGAAAAATTGCTTGGTGTGACTGTGCCGAAACGAGCCCGCTACATTCGCGTTTTGTTCGATGAGATTACACGAATACTCAATCATCTGATGTGGATCGGTGCGCACGCGCTCGATATCGGTGCGATGAGTGTATTTCTTTATGCGTTCCGGGAGCGGGAAGATTTAATGGATTGTTACGAGGCTGCATCTGGCGCTCGACTGCATGCGACCTACTACCGTCCCGGCGGCGTCTACCGTGATCTTCCCGACAGCATGCCGCAATATGAGTCATCTCGTTGGCATGGAGAAGGGGATACCCGTGAACGAAACCAAGATCGTTCCGGATCATTGCTTGATTTCATCTGGGCATTCTCCGAACGCTTTCCAGGCTGTGTAGATGATTACGAGACTTTGCTGACCGACAACCGTATCTGGAAACAACGTACCGTCGGCATTGGGGTCGTGGAACCATCGCGTGCGCTCAAGTTGGGGTTCACCGGCCCAATGTTGCGGGGGTCTGGCGTTGAATGGGATCTGAGAAAGAAACAGCCCTATGAAGTTTACGATCAGATGGATTTCGACATTCCGGTGGGGACAGAGGGTGATTGTTATGACCGTTACCTGGTTCGAGTAGAGGAAATGCGTCAGTCGAATCGAATTGTTCGCCAATGCGTTAAGTGGTTGCAGGCCAACGCCGGTCCAGTGATCGTTGAGAACCACAAGGTGGTTCCACCGCGGCGTGAAGAGATGAAACAGGACATGGAATCTCTGATTCACCATTTCAAATTGTTTACTGAGGGATATGCGGTGCCCGCAGGTGAGGTCTATGCTGCGGTTGAGGCGCCCAAAGGCGAATTTGGTGTGTATCTTATTTCCGATAATGCGAACAAGCCTTATCGGTTAAAGATTAGGGCCCCCGGATTCGCCCACCTGGCGGCATTGAATGAGATGGCACGCGGCCACATGTTGGCTGACGTGGTGGCCATCATCGGTAGTCAGGATATTGTGTTTGGAGAGGTGGATCGCTAATGGGCGAAGTGGAGGTCGTAGCGGAACTTTCGCCCGAGGTCGTTGCTAAGGTGGCAGCGGAAGTCGCTAAGTATCCTGAGCGTAGAGCCGCGGTAAAGTCGGCCTTGCGTTATGCCCAAGCGGAACATGGTTGGGTGTCGGGAGGTGTAGTTCAGGCTGTCGCGCAATTGCTCGAACTTGAGCCCATTGAGGTCTATGAGGTTGCGACGTTTTACGACATGTTCTATACCGAGCCGGTTGGTCGCCATCAGTTGCGTGTGTGTACCAATATTTCTTGTATGTTGCGCGGTGCGGGGAGTATCGTTGAACTGCTTGAACATAAGCTTGGTGTGAAGGTGGGGGGCACCTCTGAAGATGGTCGAGTTACGCTGTTGGCTGCAGAGTGTCTTGGGGCTTGTGGCGGTGCGCCGATGCTGGTGTGCGGGGATGATTATTTCGAAGATCTGACGGAAGAAAAATTGGATCACCTGCTGGCGGAACTGGACTGACTATCATGGGGACGTGCCACGTTTGCTTGCCAGATCCCAGCATCGAAGCGCCTTGGGCCATGGCGTCTTATGTTCGTGGCGGAGGATACCAAGCATGGCGTCAGATCCTGACAGAAGGTGTACCGGCCGAACAGATTATTGAAAAAATTAAGGCATCGGGTTTGCGCGGTCGTGGGGGGGCTGGATTCCCATCGGGATTAAAACTTAGTTTCATGCCCCGGGATGCGCCAGGACAAAAGTATATTGTGTGTAACTCAGATGAGAGTGAGCCCGGGAGCTTCAAAGACCGGGATATTCTTCGGTACAACCCGCACCAATTGATTGAAGGCATGGCCATTGCTTGTTATGCCACGGGAGCCACTGTGGGCTATAACTACATTCGAGGCGAGTACTATGAACCATGGGCGCGATTCGAATCCGCTCTTGAGGAGGCACGCGCTTCGGGATTGATTGGCTCGAATCTTCTCGATAGTGGGACGGACTTTGAGTTGTACAGTCAGCGGGGCGCTGGCGCGTATATATGCGGTGAGGAAACGGGACTGCTTGAGTCGTTAGAGGGCAAGAAGGGGATGCCGCGTTTTAAGCCGCCGTTTCCAGCGCAGGTGGGTGCTTTTGGGCGACCGACAACGGTCAGCAATACAGAGACATTGGCGTCGTTACCTCCTATCCTTCGGAACGGGGCGGAGTGGTTCTTGAATCTTGGCATCGAGGCAAGTGGGGGCAGCAAGATATTCTCTGTATCCGGTCATGTTCAACGTCCAGGCAATTACGAGGTGACTCTTGGAACGCCATTTCGTGAATTGCTGGGACTGGCTGGTGGGCTTTTTCCAGGTAGGGCCTTGAAAGCGGTGATTCCTGGTGGTTCATCGATGCCGGTGATGCCGGCATCGGCCATTATGGATTGCAAGATGGATTACGACGCCTTAAAGCAGGCAGGCTCCATGATTGGTTCGGGTGGGGTGATTGTCATGGATGACACCACGTGTATGGTTGAAGTGCTTGAGCGCATTGCGCAGTTCTATTATGTAGAGTCGTGTGGCCAATGTACGCCCTGTCGGGAAGGAACGGGTTGGTTGTATCGTTGCTTGCGGCGGATTCGGACGGGCCAGGGGCGGGCGAAAGATTTGGAACTCCTGGAGAGCATTGCCGGTCGCATTGAGGGGCGAACGATTTGTGCGCTTGGTGATGCGGCAGCTTGGCCAGTGCAGAGTTTTCTTCGGCACTTTCGGGGTGAGTTTGAGGGCATGATCAAGGCTGGTGATGCCGCCTGAGCGTCCGGAGGAATTTATTATGGCCATGATAATTATCGACGGACAAGAGATCGAAGCCGAAGCGGGATCGATGATTATTCAAGCTGCTGATAAGGCTGACATCTATATCCCTCGATTCTGCTACCACGAGAAGCTCTCCATCGCCGCAAATTGTCGCATGTGTCTTGTGGAGGTCGAGAAGGCGCCAAAGCCGTTACCGGCCTGTGCTACCCCAATTACCGATGGCATGGTGATACACACGGTTTCAGAGCAGGCGGTGGAGGCGCAGCAAGGAACCATGGAATTTTTGTTGATTAATCATCCGTTGGATTGTCCGATTTGTGATCAAGGGGGTGAATGTCCGTTACAGGACCAGGCATTGGGATACGGTGGTGATGTGTCGCGTTTCAGCGAGGGTAAACGGGTGGTAGATGATCCCGCTATTGGGCCGCTGATTGAAACCGAAATGACACGCTGTATTCATTGCACTCGCTGCGTTCGATTTGGTCAGGAAGTTGCTGGCATTATGGAATTAGGTGCGATCGGTCGAGGCGAAGACATGAAGATTGCGACCGTTGTCGGGCGGACAGTCGACAGCGAGGTCTCTGGAAATGTCATCGATCTGTGCCCTGTTGGAGCACTGACCTCTAAGCCCTACCGATTCTCAGCCAGAGCGTGGGAGTTGGCCTCACATGACGCAATTAGCCCCCACGATTGTTTGGGCTCGAATCTCAATATTCAAACAGCGCACGATACGGTTAAGCGGGTCCTGCCGAGAACAAACGGGCACGTCAATGAATGTTGGCTTTCGGATCGAGATCGCTTCAGTTACGAAGGCGTTAATTCACCGGATCGATTACTTCAGCCATTGGTCCGAGTAGGGGACCGATTTGAGGAAGTCGCCTGGGAGGTGGCGCTCCAGCGGGCCGCCACGGCACTGTCTGATATCGGCAAGGCCCAGGGCCCGGGCGCGATTGGTGCCCTGGCATCGCCGACGGCAACATTGGAAGAGTTTTTCTTACTGCAGCAATTGATGCGTGGCCTTGGATCAGACAACGTTGATCACCGGCTGCGTCAGAGAGACTTTCGAGATGACTCTTTTACGGCTTTGTTTCCTGGCACTGAACTGCCAATTGAGCAGATTCAAGACGCCGCCTGCGTGCTGTTGGTGGGGTGTCATCTAAGAAAAGAGCTCCCACTGGTCGCGCTTCGAGTGCGTGAAATGTGTCGCATGGGTGGGCAAGTAGCGGCATTGAACCCGATGGATTACGAACAGAATTTTCCATTGACTGAGGCATTGGTGGTTGCACCGAGTGCGTTGCCGGCAGCACTAGCTCGGATTGCTATGGCGCGGGTCGGTCAGGTCGAGGTGTCGGAGGAGTTAAGGCAATGGGCTGAGTTGATTCCGGACAGCGAGGATTTTGCACGGACAGCGAAGATGTTGAGCGATGTGGAAGGGGAAGTGGTGGTGGTTTTGGGCCAGATTGCAGCCCAGCATCGTGAAGCGTCGGCGCTTAGGGCAATAGCGAGTTGGCTCGCGCAGTATACTGGTATCAGACTGGCTTTCCTGCCTGAAGCAAACGGCGCGGCGGCCTGGATCGCAGGGTGCGTTCCCCATAGACAGGCGAACGGTGATGGAGTGCAAGAACCTGGTCTGAATGTCAGTCAGATGCTGTCGGCTCGGCTGAGTGCTTACCTGCTTTTCGGGCTCGAGCCAACGATGGATCTGGCCGCGACCGGGAATCTTGTTTCCGCGTTATCAGATGCATCGTTTGTGTTGAGTTTCTCTGCTTTTCGTTCAGCAGTCCCAGCGCAGGCTGATGTGGTATTTCCATTAGCACCGTTTACCGAAAGTGCCGGTACTTATGTTAATTGCGACGGACGGGCACAGTCGGTCGAAGCGGCTATGGACCCACGAGGGATGGCGCGCGCGGGCTGGAAAATTCTTCGAGTACTGGGTAATTATCTTGCACTGCCCGGATTCGATTACATCACCGTTGACGAGGTGAGGTCGCGGGTGAATCTGTCCCTGCCCGAGGTCGTTTGTCGCCTAGAAGAAGGGTGCCCGTTGCCCGGAGCGGCGTCGAAGAGTGTCCCTTGCTCCGCTGAGGGTCAGCGGTTTGAGCGGGTGGTGGACGTGCCCATCTATGACGTAGATCCTATTGTTCGGCGTGCCTCATCGCTACAGCGAACGCGGGATCACTCACTGACTACGGTTCATATGAATAAAGAGCAGTTGCTCGCGCTTAACGTTAAGGCGGGTGATTTCGTTCGGGTAGTCGCTGATGCCGATGAAGTGAGACTCACAATTACGCCGGATGATCGAGTGCTTGGTGGGTGCGTTTACATTCCCATGGGCAGTGCGGCCACAGCCCCACTTGGCGGGGCTGATTACATTGCACTTAAGGTGGTTCGGTGATGTTGGAGGTCTTTGTCGAGATTTGGCATTCCCTACCGTTGATATTACAGGTGGGGTTTAAGATTGCAGCCATTCTTTTTCCTCTGCTCGGCATGGTCGCGTATTACACGTTTGCGGAAAGAAAGGTCATTGGGTATATGCAGTTGCGGGTCGGGCCGAATCGGGTGGGTCCACGGGGGTGGTTGCAACCCATTGCTGATGCGGTGAAATTGATGTTCAAGGAAATCATCATTCCGACCAATGCCGAACGGCAATTATTCTTGATTGCTCCAGTGCTTGCTCTCGCACCGGCGCTAGCAGCGTGGGCCGTGGTGCCTTTCACAGATACGTTAGTACTCGCGGACATTGATGCCAGTCTATTGTTTGTGTTGGCGCTAACGTCGCTGGGTGTTTATGGCGTAATCATTGCGGGTTGGGCGTCCAATTCGAAGTATGCGTTTCTTGGCGCTATGCGTTCGGCCGCTCAGATTGTCGCTTATGAAATTGCCATGGGGTTTGCATTGGTTGGTGTGTTGATGGCAGCCGGCAGCCTGAATTTGCGTGAGATTGTTTTGGCCCAGGCCGGTGGTTTTTTCCAATGGTATTTCATTCCCTTATTCCCGCTTTTCGTGGTGTATCTGGTGTCAGGCGTGGCCGAGACCAATCGCGCCCCGTTCGACGTCGCAGAAGGCGAATCTGAGATTGTTGCGGGATTTCACGTGGAATATTCGGGAATGGCGTTTGCCGTATTTTTCCTTGCGGAATACGCCAACATGATTCTGATTTCCGCCCTAACGGTCATTATGTTTCTGGGCGGGTGGCAACCCCCCTTGGATATGGTTCCGTTTACGTGGGTACCGGGAATTGCCTGGTTTTTTGGGAAACTGGCCTTAGTCGCCTTTTTGTTTCTTTGGTTTCGGGCGACATTTCCACGTTATCGCTATGACCAGATCATGCGTCTGGGGTGGAAGGTGTTTATACCGGTAACCCTCGTGTGGATCGGAGTCATTGGTGCGGCTAAATTCTTCACGCCGTTTGGCTTTCTGTTCAGCTAGGGCGATACCGTGCTACGAATGTTTATACGGTTCATAAAGACGTACTTTCTCTGGGAGTTGTTGCGCGGTCTTGCGCTGACAGGAAGTCGATTGTTTCGGCGCAAGTTTACAGTCCAGTATCCAGATGAAAAAACGCCGAAATCACCCCGGTTTCGGGGCCTGCATGCGCTTCGACGGTATCCTAACGGAGAGGAACGCTGCATTGCTTGCAAACTTTGCGAAGCGGTTTGCCCGGCAGTGGCCATCACCATCGAGTCGGAAGAAAGAGAGGACGGTACTCGACGGACGACGCGATACGATGTTGATTTGTTTAAGTGTGTCTACTGTGGCTTCTGTGAAGAGGCGTGTCCGGTCGATTCGATTGTTCTGACCGATATACATGAATTTCATTTTGAAGGACGCGAAGGAACGGTAATTGATAAGGCGGGGTTACTCGCGATTGGTGATCGATACGAGTCAAGCATTGCAGCAGCGAGGGAACATGATGCGCCGTACCGATAGTTGTTCAGGGCGAGTCGTCCCATGAATTTCTTGCAATTCAGTTTCTATCTTTTCTCAGCTATCTTGGTTGTGGCGGCGTCCCTGGTGGTTACTGTACGAAACCCAGTAAAGGCCGCGTTGTATCTCGTGTTGGCATTTTTCAGCGCGGCGTGTATTTGGTTGACGCTAGAAGCTGAGTTTCTGGCTATCGTATTGGTGTTGGTTTATGTCGGAGCCGTGATGGTATTGTTTCTGTTCGTGGTCATGATGTTGGATATTGATGTTGCACGTTTGAGAGAAGGATTCACGCAATATCTGCCGGCTGGTTTGGTGATTGCGGGTGTGATGGTTGCTGAACTTGCGGTGGTTATGTTGTCGGGGCGCTTTGGTCTTGATGCTATGCCCCGGCCCGTCGGGCGAGGGGTCGACTACAGCAATACACGAGAGTTGGGATTGGTGCTTTACACCGATTATGTTTACGCGTTCGAGATTGCAGCTCTGATACTCCTGGTTGCGATTATCGCTGCCATTTCACTCACTTTCAGGCGGCGTGGAGGCACCAAGGTGCAGGTCATTGCAGAGCAACTGCGGGTGACTAAGGCCGATCGACTGCGGATCGTGAAAATGAGCAGCGAGATAGCTGATGGAGAAAAGAGTCCGTGATTCCTTTATCTCATTACCTCGTGCTGAGTGGTATTTTGTTCGCGCTGAGCATGATTGGGATATTTCTCAATCGGAAAAATATCGTGATTCTGTTGATGGCGATTGAATTGTTGCTGCTGTCAGCGAATATGAACTTTGTGGCGTTTTCTCACTACCTTGGCAATATGTCTGGGCAAGTATTTGTCTTCTTCATTCTTACCGTGGCCGCGGCCGAGGCGTCGATCGGACTGGCGATTCTGATCATTGTCTTCAGAAATCGTCAAAGCATCAATGTTCAGGATTTAGGCAGCCTGCGCGGCTAAGATCGATCGATATGGAACTTGTTTATCTTTTAATCCCACTCTCCTGCCTGGGGGCTGCTGTCACGGTTGGCTTCCTCGGTAGTACTGTCGGCCGCGTGGCCGCTCACACCATAGCAATTGCGGGCGTAGCCATTTCATTTTTGTTATCGATCATCGTTGCGGTAGATGTGTCTCAGGGACATCACTTTAACGGTGCTATTTATACCTGGGGTCAAAGTGGAGGCGTTGTGTTTACAGTGGGGTTTCTGATTGATGAATTGACTGCCGTCATGATGGTCGTGGTTACCTTTGTTTCACTCATGGTGCATGTTTACACCATTGGTTACATGGCCGAGGATCCTGGTTACACACGATTCTTTAGTTACATTGGAC
>Ga0187827_10007395_pt1 | contig 12227 bp, 9 predicted proteins | sample ETNtaG_39_FD_167969 | JGI IMG/M metagenome (GOLD analysis project Ga0187827, IMG submission 167969) | Marine microbial and viral communities from oxygen minimum zone, Eastern Pacific Ocean - ETNP2014_SV_150_PacBio MetaG (Illumina Assembly) | ecosystem: Environmental > Aquatic > Marine > Hypoxic... | reverse complement strand
AATCTACGGCACTGACGGTGAGACAATCGGGCAGGTGGTGGTCGGGCAGTTGATCGCCACCGGCGAAACCCTGGCCGTCGCCGAGTCGTGCACCGGCGGTTTTCTCGGGCACCACATCACCAACGTGCCCGGCGCGTCGGCGATCTTCGCCGGTGGCATGCTGGCGTACAGCAATGCGATGAAGCAAAAACTGCTGGGGGTGAATGAGTCAACCTTGGCGCAGCACGGCGCGGTGAGCAAACCGGTGGCCCTCGAGATGGTTGAGGGCGCTCTGGCGGTGAGTGAGGCCGATCACGCCCTCTCCGTCACCGGCATTGCCGGGCCGGGCGGCGGTACGCCGGAAAAGCCGGTTGGCACCGTTTGGATGGGAGTGGCATCGAGAGGCAGTCGGCCGTTGGCGATCCGCAAATTCCACCCGTACGACCGCGAGACTTTCAAGCACGCCACGGTGCACCAGGCATTGGAATTGCTGCGACGCCGGTTGCAGATGATCGGCTAGAAAAACAGCAGGCCCTCAGCCGTCTTTGGTTATGGGCCTGTTAAGAAATGGGCTGGGTCGGCCTAGTCGGCGCCGTTGTTGCCGATGGCTTCCACCGGGCAGCCATCCATGGCCTCCTTGCACTGTTCCTCCTCCTCCTCGTTCTCCGGTTGTTTTGTGACGAAGGAATACCCCTCGTCTTCATTCCGGATGAAGCAGGATGGCGCTGTCTCGCGGCAGAGATCACAGTCGATGCACTGTTCATCTACAAAATATTTGCCGGCGACGTTGTCCTTGTATTTGTCTTCGATTTCAGCCATGTCGAAATTAGCTCCGCGGGCATGTTTACACGGTATGTCGGCGGGATTCAAGCGATCTTTGCCCGCTGCGTCGACAAATCACTGCGCCGGCGACATGGCGCGCAGCTTGGCCGTGACGGCCGCGAACATCTCGACAGCTTGGTCGATCTGCTTTTCCGTGGTGTCGCGGCCGATGCCCCAGAGCGTCGTGCCCTTGGCCAGGTCGGCGTCGCGGCCGATGGCGCGAAGGGCTGGGGGCAAGCGCATCGATCGGGTCGTGCACGCCGCCCCGGCGGTGATGGCGACGCCCCGCAGGTCTAGCATCAGCGCCTGGCCCTCACCCTCGACGCCCTCGGTGCTGAGGCTGAGCTGATGAGGTAGCCGCCCGTCCGGTTCGGGGCCGTTCAAGTGAACTCCCTCGACGGCCTTGCGGATGCCTTCGAGCAACTGCAACTGCAGCCCGGCCGCATGGGCTGTCGCCTGGCCAAGCGCAGCCTTGGCCTGTTCAGCGGCGATGCCGGCCCCGACAATGGCAGCCATGTTTTCCGTGCCGGCGCGAAACTCATTTTCTTGCATGCCGCCGTGGATGAGATTCTCCACCCGCGTGCGGCGGTTTTTGTACAGCACACCGGTCCCTTTCGGGCCGTAAAATCGGTGCGGAGCCAGGGCCAGCAGATCGGCGCCAAGTTGCTGGACATCGATTGGCAGCCATCCGCCGCTGGCGGTGGCGTCTACGAAGAGAGGGATACCGCGCTCGCCGGTGAGTTCGGCCATCTCGGCGACCGGTTGAATGGTGCCGAGGTCGGGGTTTGCGTGGTGCAAACAGACCAGAATGGTCTCGTCGGTCATCGCCTGGCCAAGCGCGCTGGGATCGACACGGCCTTGGCCATCGACGCCGACTTGTGTGCTACTGAAGCCTTGGCTCTCCAGCCAAGCGATTGAGCCAAGCACAGCCGGATGCTCAATCCCGGTGGTGACAATGTGGCTGCCGAAACGCCGCTTGGCCAGTGCCGCGCCCTTGACCGCGTGGTTGATCGCCTCGGTGCCGCTTGAGGTGAAAATAATTTCCCCCGGCTCGGCGGCATTCACCAGCTTGGCCAGGCGCATCCTCGACTCGTCGATGGCATCGCGCGCCTCGAGGCCCAGTTGGTGCAGTGCCGTCGGCGCGCCGAATTGCGCGCGCAGCCAAGGCTGCATGGCATCGACCACTTCCGTTAGCGGCGGGGTAGTGGTGAGGTGGTCGAGGTAAATCATCTTGGCCCGGCTGGCGCTTGGCCGGTGGTCACGTTTATTTTCTGCGCGTCTCGTAGGTGTGGCTGTGGCCCTTGTCGGGGATGCTGATAGTGTATTTTTTGCCGTTGGGGGAGACGGACATATGGATGTGGTGCGCGTCGCAGTCGCGCGTGAGGTTGGCGATAAATTCGTCCGCCGTGTTGTTCTCGATGTCGGCGCGCAGGTTTTTGTGGAGTTGATACATCGCCCCGACCCGGGCGCTTTTGACGGCGGCAAAGGAGGAGGCGCCGCAGCCCTTGGTCACGCCGTTGTTCATCACCGAGACGGTCGGCGCGAGGCTCTGGATGAAGATCGGGTTGTTACTGAAGTTGAGCCCGTGGTGGTTCACCTGGTAAACGTCCACGGTGCCGACCCGGTTGTGCGGCGTGACAAGGCGTGCCTCGGTGTTTTGGGTGAGGTCGCCGCCGTCCCAAAACCTGAAGCTGCCCAGCTCGACGACCACGGCCACGCTGTTGGCGTTGTCGGTGGTGTCCTCGGCAATCCACTTGACCTTGTCGGTGAGCGGATTGCGCGGAGTTCCCTCGGGCACCGGCACGAACTTCTTCATCGCCGCCATGCAGCGAATGCGGATCTTGGGCTGGCCCTCGACTTGTTTGAGCGGGAGTTCGGTGCCCGGTTTGATGACGTGGCGCTTGTCGACAGTCATGTTTCGGTACGGCTTGATGCGGAGCAAAAAGCTGGAGTTGGTCCTGCCGTCCGGATCGCGTTTCGGGATGCCGTTGTCCCACACGTTTTTGATCAGCATTTTTTGCGACAACTCGGCCGCGCCACCGAAGTGGTCGATGTGGAAATGCGTGATGATGAGGTGGTCGATCTGCTTTACGCCGGCGACTTGGGTGGCGGCTTCGTGCAGCCGCCCAGGGTCGCGGCCGCCCGGCATGCCGGTGTCGATGAGGATCGACTCGCCAGCGGGGGTGACGATCAGCGTGCCGCCGCCGCCCTCGACGTCCACCCAGTAAACATCGAGTGTCTTGGAATCCTCGGCGGCTGCCGGGCCGACGACGGCCAGCGCCAACACCGCTGAAATGGTTTGGATGAACTGTCTGATTTTCATTGAAAACATGGTCGTGGCCGGATGGTGACGGAAGGGCAGGGTGGAGGCAAACCCGTTGTTGCGCTTGGTCGGGCGCGATCGAATAAAAGTTGCCCCGTCCGCGATTTCTCGCAGACGGGGCTGTTGAGCAATGAGCCAGCCGCGGCTGGCTGGCGTTAGAATAGTGCAGGTTTGCCAAAACCGGGTCATTGATAAAATCAATGGATGTATCGACTGGGTCGATGGTCAGCCGGGGGCGTGAAAAACAAACACGGCGCGAGTTACCGTCCTGCAAAGTGAGCTTGACCAGGCGCCCGGCTTAGGCAAGCTGAAGGATGATTCCTTGGTGGGCGTTGTGCCAGTCGCGGATCGCCTGTCGTAACTCCAGCACGGATTGCTCCATCTGCTCTTTCAGTTCGCCCAGTTGTTCCTTGGTGGTGTCGAGCTGTTGGCGTAGTGCGTGGGCGTATTCCTTCTTGGATTTTTCCCAGGTCTCGTGCGCTGCGGCGAGTTCCTCCTGAGCTTCGGCAAAGAGGCGCTGGGCTTTTTCGCAGATGGTCTCCCTGTGCACGGAAAGCCGCTCATCGAGCCGCCGCTGTTTCTCCCAGATTTCAGCCACGGCGATGACCTCGTTCGGGACACGGCGCAGACTCGAGACGAGCCCGAGTTTCTCAAGCGCGCGGATGCTCCACTTGGTGGGGTCGAACTGCCACGGCTTTACGCCGTTGCGGTAGTCGTGTTGAAACTCATGGTGAAAGTTGTGGTACCCCTCGCCGAAGGTGAAGAGGGCCATGAACCAGCTGTCCTTTGCGGTGCACTCGGTTGAATACGTTTGCCTACCCAGAGTGTGGCATAGACTGTTAATAAAAAAAGTCATGTGGTGTACCATCACCAAGCGCGTCACACCGCCGATAAGCAGTCCAGCCAGAGCACCTATGCCGCCCTCGGCGAGCCAGCCGATCAGAGTTGGCAGACCAAAGCCAACCATGATCCCGATCGCTCCCCACCACTTGTGCTGCCAACGGATGAGCGGGTCGGCCTTAAGATCGTTTACGTTTATCAGAGGCACCTCGCCTCCGACCGGGCGAAAAAGCACCCACCCGATGTGGGCATGGAAAAACCCGAGATTGATGTTGTACGGATCGTTCTTCTTGTCGGTGTGCTTGTGGTGTCGACGGTGGTCTGAGCACCACTCAAGCGCGGAGTTCTCCATCGCCGTGGCGCCAAATACCAGAGTGAAGAGCCGCACCGGCCAACTGGCCTTAAACGACAGGTGCGAGAACAGCCGGTGATACCCCAGCGTAATGCTTAGGCCCGAAGCGGTGAACATCCCGACAAACACGGCGCCGTGCAGCCACCAGTTGATTTGTCCGCCAAAGTGATAGAGGAAAACTGGCAAGCCAATGAGGGTGGTTAGGAGGGTGCCGATCAGAAAAATCGCGCTAACCCAACGCAAGTGATGCAAACGGTAACTGAACTTCATAACAGGATGTTTGACCGAGGACGGTCCTTCCTTGGGCCGCGAAAACTCGCATCATCCCTGTGTAAGTGCAATCCATTTTTTGCTGCAAATACATGCGGTTTTTGAACCACAAACCCTTTTTAATTCGATCTGTTTCATTTACTTTTTCGGCATGTTTTTCCGCAATCATAACTTTCTTCGCGCCGTTGCGTTCGCATTTTTCTGTCTGGCCGGCTCGGGGCCGGTCGCCAAGCCAAACGTCCTCTTCATTGCCGTGGACGACCTGAACAACGACCTCGGCTGCTACGGCCACCCGCTCGTCCAGTCGCCGAACATTGACCGCTTGGCCAGGCGTAGCATGCGATTCGACCGCGCCTACTGCCAGTACCCCGTCTGCAACCCCAGTCGCGCCTCGCTCATGACCGGCCTCTACCCGGAGCAAACCGGCGTGCTCTCCAACGCCGGCGACTTCCGCAAGCGCCACCCGGACCTCATCACCTTGTCGCAGCATTTCATGAACAACGGCTACTTCGCCGCGCGGGTCGGGAAGATTTATCACTACGGCGTGCCGCTGCAGATCGGCACCGACGGCAAGGACGACCCAGCGTCGTGGAACACCGTCGCCAACCCGATCGGCATCGACCGCACTGAGCTGGAGCCGGTTGCCACCTTGCAGAAGGGCAAATATGGCGGCACGCTGAGTTGGCGCATCGTCGAGAGCCAGGACGAGGATCACACTGACGGCAAAGGCGCGCTCGAGGCGATCCGGTTGATAGAGGAACATCACCCCGACAAAACCGGCAAGCCGTTTTTCCTCGCGATGGGATTCTTCCGGCCACACACACCGTACGTCGCCCCGGCGCACTACGCCAAGCTGTACCCGCTCGACAAGATCGATCCCGTGATGGAGAAGCCCGGCGACCGTGACGACATCCCGCCCGCTGCACTCGCTGACCGGGTGCATCAGCGCGAGTTGTCCCTGGCCAAGCGCCGTGAAATCATTCAGGCCTACTATGCGTCGATTTCGCTGATGGACGCCTGCGTCGGCAAACTGCTCGACGCGCTTGACCGGCTCAAGCTTGCCGACAACACGATCATCGTTTTCTTTTCTGACCACGGCTACCACCTTGGCCAGCATGGTCTGTGGCAGAAGAGCGACCTGTTCGAGGGTAGCGCCCGTGTGCCGCTCATCCTCTCCATCCCCGGCATGAAAAATGCCGGTCAGGCCAGCGACTCGCTCGCCGAGTTGATCGATCTCTACCCCACGCTGGCGGGCCTTTGCGGCTTGCCCAAGCCGGCTCACCTCAATGGTGTAAGCCTCATGCCAGTGCTGAACAACCCCAAGGCCAAGGTGCGTCAAGCCGCCTTCACGGTGACGCGAATACGCGGGAAGATTCCCGGAGTCAAAAAAAACAATCAACTTGGCCACACCATTCGCACCGAGCGCTACCGCTACACAGAGTGGGATGACGGAAAACACGGCGTGGAGTTGTATGACTACAAGTCCGACCCCAACGAATACACCAACCTGGCCAAGCGCGACTCGGGCAAAAAAGCACTCAAGCGGATGCAACGACTGATGCAAACCATCCGCGAGCACACCCGCTAAGGCCGCCCAAGGGCGTCGTCGAGGGCGGATAGGGCGTTGGCTATTTGTTCATCTGTGATGGTTAATGGCGGGGTGAGAGTGAGCACGGTGCCGCCGGAGATTTTGAAGCTCAGGCCATTTTTGAGGCAGTCGTATAGCACTCGCTCGGCGGTGTCGGGGCTGCTCACTTCCATGCCCATCGCGAGACCGAGGCCGCGCACGTCGGTGACGGCGTTGTGGCATTGCTGCAATTTGCGCAACTGCTCCAGTGTTTCGGTTCCCAATTTTCTCGAGCGCTCGAGAAGGTTGTCCGACTCGATCACGTCGAGTGTTGCCAAGGCCGCCGCGGCCCCGACTGGGCTTTTCTCGTGCGTGTAATGGCCCAGTGCACGCTGCGGTACAATGTCGAGATCAGCACGGACGATTGTTGCGGCCATTGGCATCACGCCACCGCCGAGGCCTTTGCCGAGCACGAGGATGTCCGGCGTCACGCCGCTGTGCTCGCAGCAAAACATTCGGCCGGTGCGGCCCAGTGCGAGCGGGATTTCGTCGAACACCAGCAGCGCGCCATGCTCGTCGCACAGCTCGCGGACGCGGCGCCAATAGCCATTCGGTGGCCGCTCGATTGTTGTGCAGCGCATCGGCTCGGCGATCACCGCACCGACGTCGCCCTCCTCGACGAGGATTTTCTCGATGGCATTGGCATCCGCCTCCGCGCTTGGCCAAGCAACATGAAAACAGCCGGGCAGCAACGGGCCAAGCCCGTCGCGAAACAGCGCCTCGCCGCCGACCGAGATGGCGTCCAGTGATGCGCCGTGAAACGAGTCGCGCATCGAGATCGTCTTGTGCCGTCCGGTGGCGTAGCGCGCGAGCTTCATTGCGATGCCGATGGCCGCTGTGCCGCCCGGCGCAAACAGCACCTTGGCCAGGTTACCCGGCGCGAGCTTGGCCAAGCGCTCGGCGAGGACGATGGCTGGCCGGTTGGTGAAGCGCCGCGGGCAGAAGGCCAGCTCGTCGAGTTGCCGCTTGACCGCCTCGATGACCCGCGGGTGCGCGTGTCCGACCTGATGGACGCTGTTCCCGTGAAAGTCCATGTACCGCCTCCCCGCGGCATCGGTCAGGTAAATGCCGTTGCAGCCGGTCAACTCGCTGAGGCACGGCGTGGAGAGGGACTGGTGCAGAAAGACGGCCGAGTCGCGGGCGAGCGTTTCACGCGTCGCGTCGTCCACGTTGGCCTGCTGCCAGTCTCGGCGGTGTGCGGAGAGGTTGACGTCCCCCTCGGTGCGGTCCGCCTGGCCAAGCGGTTTATTTGTCGAGGTCATGCTCGGCGCACCCTAAAGCATCCCGGTTAAACCGGAAAGAAAAGCCGTTGATCGATGCGCCGGGGTGTCGCATGGTCGCAGCGCGATGAGCTCCCTTTGGACTTTGTTGCGGTGTCTTGCAGTTTTCGGCATGGGCGGAACTGTTTCTGCCATGCCGGGGCAGCTGAGGGCCGGTGCGGTGGTGGTGGACATCACCCCGGCGCTTGGAGTTGCCAACGGCGGTGTGATCGCCCGAGGCGGACCGGTCACCCGTATTCACGACGAACTTCACGCGCGCTGTCTCATGCTTGACGATGGTGCAATTCGTTTGGCCATTGCGATTTGCGACATGCGAATGCTTGGTGGCGATGTTGTGGCACGTGCCAAGTTACTGGCTGGCGAGGCGACCGGCTTGGCACCAGAATACATTCTCATTGCTGCCACCCACACGCACGCTGCTCCGGCTATGGTGGGAATTCATCCTGAACCGAGGGATCGCGCGTATGCCGAGTTTGTCGCCCGCCGCATCGCCGACGGCATCACGCGTGCAGGGCATCATCTTGCGCCGGCCAGGGTCGGTTGGGGGTTCGGCAGCGCGCCGCAACACGTGCACAACCGGCGTTGGTTCATGAAGCCAGGGGCGATTGTTGCCAATCCGTTTGGAGGCACGAGCGACAAGGTGAAAATGAATCCTCCGCGCGGGGCCGATCTGCTCGAACCGGTTGGGCTGGTCGACCCGCAGGTATCGGTGCTTGATGTTCGGCATGCCGATGGAAGGCCGCTGGCGTTGCTGGCCAACTACGGGCTACATTACGTCGGCGGCTATCAGGCTGGGCATGTCAGCGCTGATTATTTTGGGCTGTTCGCCAACCGTGTGCAGGACCTGCTCGATGCCGACCCGCAACACCCGCCATTTGTTGCCATGATGTCCAACGGCACCAGTGGCGATGTGAGCAACAACGATTTCCGGACCAAGCCGGAGCGGTTGCCTGCTTGGGTGAAAATGCAGCGGGTGGCCAACGACATTGCCGGCGAGGTTGCAGAAGTGATTGAAGACATAGAGCACAGCGACGCCGCAACGCTCGCTGTTGCCGCGATCGAGTTGCAGCTTGGAGTACGTCGTCCCGATGCCGCTCGCCTGGTCTGGGCGCGGCACACCTTGGCTAATGACACCGATCCTCAGCGGTTGACGCGACCGGAGATTTACGCGCAGGAAGCACTCGCACTGGCGACATTCCCTCCTAAGGTGCCGGTGGTACTGCAGGCCTTTCGCGTCGGCGAACTGCGCATCATGACGGTACCGTGCGAGATGTTTGCCGAGACCGGGCTTGCGCTGAAGAAAAAGGCCAGACCGGCCCCGGTGTTCATTATCGAACTGGCTAACGGCTATCGCGGCTACCTGCCCACGCCGCGCCAGCACGAATGGGGCGGCTACGAGACATGGCCTGCCCGCTCGTCGTATCTGGAGGAGCAGGCTGCGCCAAAAATCAGCGCCGCGATGCTGGGGCTGCTTAAAAAACTGTAACGCCATGCCGATACGAAATCGTCCCCACCAAGCTGTTGTCATGAAACCGATCGCACTCACATCACTCATTTTGCTGGCTGGTGTGTTTCAGTCAGTTCAGGCGGCCGAGCTGGAAAAGCTCACGCCGCTGCGTGTGGACCTCAAGGTGCTGCAGTCGCCGGAGGGACTGGAACTGGAGCGCAGGTCCGTCAGGGATGAGACCGTTGATGTGGATGACCGCGAGGTGGCGCTGCGCCATTATGTGTTCCGGTTTTTTAGTCAGCGGTTCATGGATGAGGACTGGTGGCACGACGCGCACTTGTTTGTGCCGGTGAAGCTGCCGGAAGCGGCCAAGGGCAAGCTGTTTCTCGCCAGCCACGTGGTGAATTGGCGCAAGGTTCCCGGCGTGCTGCTCGAGGGCTACGGGCGGCAGACGGCGGCGCGCGTCGGCGTGCCGGTGCTGGTGTTCAAGCCCAACCCGGTGCAGCAGCAGTTCGCCAAGCGCACTGGCAAACACAAGGAGAGCGAGTGGCAGGACGCCACCTTCGACCGGTTTCGCGAGACCGGCGACGCGAACGTGGTTTCGTTCGCAGGCATCATGAAGGCCAAGTGGCGCGCGTGGACGGCGGCGGAGGCAGTGTTCGGCAAAAAGTTTGACAAGGTGATCCTGGCCGGCGGATCGAAGGGCGGCCTGTCGGTGCGGGCGATGATGAAATACGATCCGCGCATCGTCTCGGTGGTGTCGTCCGGCTCGATCCCGTTCGCCTCGCCGTCGATGCTTCGAAAACTCACCGTGCGCGAACCGCTCACGCCACATTTGGTCGACCAGTTCAAGATCAAGCCAAGCGACATCACCGGCGATACCATCCTGTTCAATCTCGGCTCGAACGACTTCAATGCCCATCCCACCGAGGCGCGCCTGGTGATGGAACAACTGCGGGGCGACACGCGGATTTACGTGCATCCCAACGGCGGTCACCCTGCGTTGGCACCGCAGCAGGTGGCAGCGATGCGTTTGTGGCTGCGGCACGTCTTTTTCGGCGAGCCGTTGCCGGACGTCCGGCCGCCGGTGGTCACATCGGGGAAGGACTCGCTTGGCTTTCAGGCCATCATCGGGCAGCCCAAGGGCGTGGAGGTGGTGGAACTCTGCCACGCGTTTTACCGAGAAAAACCATGGCCCGGTCCAGCCAGCGGGGAGCGCATGCCCCACAAAAACGCCCAGTGGAAAACCACCCCCTTGGCCAAGCGCAATGGCCAATACACCGTCACGCTTGAAACCAAGGGCGAGGATCTAGAACGGCTGCATTACTACATCCGAGCCCGTGTGCGGCTTGGCCAAGTGACCGGCTGGCTCTCCTGCCCCGTGCAGCAATTTATGGAAAAACCATGAGAATAAAAAACGCCTCTCCGACATCTGCTGTCGCCGCGATTTGGTTGGCTGCTGCCTTGTCAGTTTGCCCCGCTGAAATTGCCAAGAGACCCAATGTCTTGTTCCTCGCGGTCGACGACATGAACGACTGGATCGGGTGCCACAACACAACACCCGCCGCCATCACCCCCAATATCGATCGTTTGGCCAAGCGCGGCGTCAACTTCACCAACGCCCACACTGCCGGCGTATTCTGTGCCCCTTCACGAGCCACCATTTTCTCGGGCCAGTTTGCCTCCACCACAGGTTGCTACGATACCGCCCTCTACTTCGTCGATCATCCGAAGATTCTTTCCCTCCAGAGCAGCTTCAAGAAAGCCGGTTACCGTACCATGGGGGCGGGCAAGCTCTTCCACCACCCCGCCGGAAACGTCGACCTGCGCGGTTGGGATGAGTTCTACGTTCGCACCAAGCGTCAAAGGGAGACAGGATTTCCGATGGATTCCTGGTCGGAGGAGGTTCCCTTCCCCAACCCGAGACCCTACGGCACCTACCACCGCACCCCGGGAGCGCCGAAAAGCAACGGCGGATTCATGGAGTTCGGCCCCGTCCCTAACAATCGTGAAGAAGACCTTGCCGACAGCATGCGGGCCCAGTGGGCGGTCGAGCGATTGGGCAAAAAATACGACGAACCCTTCTTTTTGGCGATGGGGCTCTATGCCCCGCACTTCCCCAACTATTGCCCGCAAAAATATTTTGACCTCTACAAGCGAAATGAGATCAAGCTTCCGCCCTATAAGGCGGACGACCTTGATGACCTGCCCGGGAACATCAGGCGGCAAAAGATCAACCGATCGAGAATCCACCAACGCCTGGTCAAGCTCGGAGCCGTGCAAGAGGCGCTTCATGGTTATCTGGCCTGCATGAGCTACGCCGATGCCCAAATTGGACGTGTCTTGGACGCTCTCGACGCCAGCCCCCACGCTGACAACACCATCATCGTCCTCTGGTCCGACCACGGCTACCACCACGGAGAGAAAGGTGACTGGGGCAAGCACACTCTATGGGAACGCACATCAAACGTCCCATTCGTCTGGGCCGGACCGGGAGTGGCCGAGGGAGCCACCTCCGATGTCACTGTAAGCCTTATCGACATGTACCCTACCTTCGTCGAGCTATGCGACCTGCCAAAGACCCCGCACACCCTCGAGGGCACATCGATAGCAGCCACCCTCGCCGATCCGAACAATGCCAAGGATCGCGAGGTCTACCTGCCCCACATGTTTCCGGAGTCCTTCGCCATTATGAACAGGGAATGGCGATACATTCGCTACAAGGACGGCAGTGAGGAGCTCTACAACGTGCAAAAGGATCCTAACGAGTGGCGCAACCTGGCCGAGCAGCCAAAATACGTGGAGATCAAAAAACAGCTCGCCGGGAAAGCCCCAAAAAACTTTGCCAAACCCATCCCCAAGCGAAAGTCAAAACGCGATCTTATCCTCGAAGGCAAAACCTTCCGCTGGAAGAAATGAAAAAAACAAAATGATCAGAACATTCTTTTCAATGTTGGTGTTTGCATTCCTGGTCTCAACAGCCAGCACCGCGGAACGTCCCAACGTTCTGCTTATCATGGCCGACGACCTTGGATTCTCAGATCTTGGCTGCTACGGCGGCGAGATCGAGACGCCCAATCTCGACGGCCTGGCGCGCGATGGCCTGCGTTTCACGCAGTTCTACAATACCGCGCGTTGCTGGCCGACGCGGGGGGCTCTCCTGACCGGATACTTTGCCCAGCAGATTCGCCGGGATGTGGTTCCTGGCCTGCCAAGGGGGATACGGAGCGGGGGCGGAGGTAAACGGCCATCGTGGGCGAAGCTACTGCCCGCCATGCTGAAACCGG
>Ga0187827_10007394_pt1 | contig 12228 bp, 8 predicted proteins | sample ETNtaG_39_FD_167969 | JGI IMG/M metagenome (GOLD analysis project Ga0187827, IMG submission 167969) | Marine microbial and viral communities from oxygen minimum zone, Eastern Pacific Ocean - ETNP2014_SV_150_PacBio MetaG (Illumina Assembly) | ecosystem: Environmental > Aquatic > Marine > Hypoxic... | reverse complement strand
GGCTCCAGCTGCCAAAAAATAGGAAGCAGAAGAAGCATCGCCTTCGACCATATACTTATCGACAGCTTGATATGACTGTTTACCTTTTACTGTGAAAGACTGATAATGGTTATTTTGCACATCAACCCCAAATCGGCTCATGATATTGAGTGTGATATCAATATACGGTTTAGAGACTAACTCACCTTCTATGTTTATCTGGGTGTCTGATGTTAATAACGGTGTTATCATCAATATTGCTGTTAAGAACTGGCTAGAAATTGAACCATCTATACTGACGGTGTGGCCAGTCAAAGATTTGCCTTTTATTTTTACCGGTGGGTAATCTTTATTTTCTAAGTAGTCAATATCAGCATTTAATTGCGCTAGTGCATCAACCAAGTGACCTATTGGGCGTTCTTTCATTCTTGGCTCACCCGTTAATACAAACTCACCTTTGCTGGCAGCAAGTGCAGCACATAACGGACGCATTGCTGTACCGGCATTGCCTAAATATAACTCCATAGGCTCGTTAGCATCGAAAAAACCATTATTACCAACAACAACACATTCAGTGCCACATTCACTTAAAGTGTATTCAATACCTAAAGTTGCCAAGGCATTAAGCATATGCTCAATGTCTTCACTAACAAGTAAATTAGTGATTTTAGTTGTTCCGTTGGCTAAGGATGCAATTAACAACGCGCGATTAGACAAGCTTTTTGAACCCGGTAAAAAGATCTCACCATTAATTTTGTCTATTGGGTTTAATGTTAACTGTTCCATTTATTTGTTCTCTTTTTCAAATTCTTGCATAAAATCAACTAACGCTTGCACCCCTTCTATTGGCATAGCGTTATATATACTGGCACGCATTCCACCAACTATACGGTGGCCTTTTAATGCCATTAAACCTTGTTGTTCGGCCTGTTTTAAGAAGGCTTCATTTAAGCTTTCATCTTTTAGCCAAAATGGAACATTCATTTTACTACGATAATTTGCGGCGATATTATTTTGATAGAAATCACTGCCATCAATGGCTTGATACAATAAATCAGCTTTCGCTTTGTTCACTTGCTCAATGGCTTTTACACCGCCTAACTCTTTAAGCCATTTAAAAACTAACCCAGCTAAATACCATGCATACGTTGGTGGTGTATTGTACATAGAGTCATTATTTGCTGAGGTTTGATAGTTCATAATACAAGGCGTTGCTTTTTGAGCTTGACCTAATAAATCTTCTCTGACAATAACGATAGTTAAACCTGAAGGGCCTATATTTTTTTGTGCTCCCGCATAAATAACACCAAATTTAGTCACGTCAATTTCATGAGATAAAATAGTTGATGACATATCAGCGACCAAAGGCACGCCATTGGTTTCTGGTATCTCATTAATTTCAATGCCATTAACTGTTTCATTTGGACAATAATATACATAGGCGGCATCTGGATTTAATGGCCAATCTTTAGGGGCAATTATGCTAGTTGCACCACCGTTATCTTTGGTGATATTAATCACATTAATATCACCAAAATTTTGAGCTTCTGTAGCAGCGGCTTTAGACCACGAACCATCGACAATATAATCTGCGCTTTTACCTTCACTGAGTAAATTCAAGGGTACGGCTGAAAATTGACCACGGCCGCCACCATGACAAAACAACACTTTATAGTTGCTTGGAATAGCCATTAATTCACGTAAATCAGCTTCAGCTTGTGCAGCCATTTCCATGTAAATGCCACTTCTATGACTTAGCTCCATGACAGAGCTGCCGGTATTATTCCAATTGATAAACTCGCTTTGTGCTTTTTCCATTACTGCTTTGGGTAACATCGCAGGACCAGCACAGAAATTAAAAACGTCAGGCATCTTCTCTTCTCAAATATAATTTTAAAAACGCGCACTTTTTACTAATAAATGAGTGCGACAAATAATTAACCCGTTTGCCAAAATAATAAACATAAAAAAAGGCGGTTATAAGCCGCCTTTTAGTTACTATTGACGACTACTCTTGCTCGTCTTGGCTACTGGTTTGATCTTGTTGAGCATTATGCTCCTCTGAATTTATTTCAGAGTGTGGTGCTGCACTCGCATCACCTTCGTCACTCTCAGTTAATGCTTCTTGCACTTCTATTTCATCAATTCGCTGTAAGGCAACAACATGTTCCCCTTCAACGGTACGAATTAAACGAACACCTTGAGTATTACGACCAATAATACCTACTTCATTAACCCGAGTACGCACTAAGGTGCCGTTGTCGGTAATTGCCATGATTTCGTCAAGCTCTTCAACTTGCACAGCACCAACAACTTTACCATTACGCTCACTGACTTTAATAGAAACTACACCTTTAGTCGCTCTACTTTTTGCTGGATACTCAGCTAAGTCAGTACGTTTACCAAACCCATTTTCGGTGATAGTTAAAATTGGACCATCGTTTTTAGGCACAATTAAAGAAACAACTTTTTGATCGCCTTCAAGTTTTATACCGCGAACACCTGTGCCTGTTCTACCAATGGGTTTTAATGCCCAACGTTGTTCACCTGTATCAGGATCAACCTTGATTTCCCCTGTTTCACTATCACGAACTTTTTCATTAAAGCGTACAACTTTACCTTCGTCTGAGAACAGCATGATATCATTATCACCCTCGGTAATATCAACACCAATTAAAGTATCATCATCACGTAAGTTTAAGGCGATAATACCGTTTGCCCGTTGGTTTTTATAAGCCGTGAGTGCAGTTTTCTTCACTGTACCAGAGGCTGTCGCCATGATGATGTATTTGTCATCTTCATATTCTCGTACCGGTAGAATAGCGGTAATGCGTTCATCACTTTCTAATGGCAAAATATTTACAATGGGCCGTCCACGTGCAGTTCTACTTGCCAGTGGCAATTGATAGACTTTAAGCCAATATAATTTACCACGGTTAGAAAAACATAAAATAGTATCATGAGTATTGGCAATAAGTAGACGCTCGATGAAATCTTCTTCTTTCATTTTCGTCGCAGCTTTCCCTTTGCCACCTCGACGTTGTGCCTGATAATCACTCAATACTTGGTACTTAACATAACCTTCATGAGAAAGCGTCACAACGACATCTTCTTCACAAATTAAGTCTTCTAACGATAAATCATGTGAAGCATTGGTAATTTCAGTGCGACGCTCATCACCAAACTCATCACGAATAGCAACAAGCTCTTCGCAAATAACTTCCATCAAACGTTCTGGGTTTTCTAGAATATGCATCAATTGTGCAATAAGGTCTAATAACTCTTTGTACTCATTTAGAATTTTTTCGTGCTCTAAACCACTAAGTTTGTATAGTTGTAATTCAACGATCGCTTTCGCTTGTTGCGGTGTTAAATAATACAAGCCATCGCGAATTCCAAATTCAGGCTCTAACCATTCAGGACGAGCAGCATGCGTGCCGGCGCGCTCTAACATGCCACTAACATTTCCTAGTGCCCAACCTTGTGCAACGAGCTTCTCTTCAGCTTCTTTTCTAGAAGGTGAGTTTTTCACTAACTCGATAATAGGTTCTATATTGGCTAAGGCAATGGATAAACCCTCTAAGATATGAGCTCTATCACGGGCTTTTCTTAACTCAAAGATGGTGCGGCGAGTTACGACTTCTCGACGGTGTAAGACAAACTCTTCAAGCATTTCTTTTAAATTAAATATTTTTGGTTGACCATTTCCTAATGCCACCATATTTAAACCAAAAGACACTTGCATTTGAGTAAGTTTATATAAGTTATTTAGAACAACTTCGCCTACTTCACCCCGTTTGATTTCAATAACCATACGCATACCGTCTTTATCAGACTCATCACGTAAAGCTGAAATACCTTCAAGGCGCTTATCTTTAACAAGTTCAGCCATTTTTTCAATAAGCCTAGCTTTATTTACTTGATAAGGCAGCTCATGGACAATAATGGTTTCCTTGCCTGTACTTTCATTACATTCAATTTCAGCACGAGCACGAATTTTTATTTTACCACGGCCAGTGCGATACGCTTCTTCAATACCTGCACGACCGCTGATAATGCCTGCGGTTGGAAAATCGGGGCCGGGGATATATGTAAGTAACTCATCAATAGTAAGTTCACTATTTTCAATGAGCGCTAAACAACCGTTAATCACTTCAGTTAGGTTATGCGGCGGTATATTAGTTGCCATACCTACGGCAATACCTGAGCCACCATTGACTAATAGATTAGGGATTCTAGTTGGCATGACAGCAGGTATATGTTCAGTACCATCATAGTTAGGTACAAAATCAACTGTTTCTTTATCTAAATCGGCCAAAATTGAATGGGAAATTTTATCCATTCTGATTTCGGTATAACGCATTGCTGCAGCACTATCACCATCAACTGAACCAAAGTTACCTTGTCCATCAACAAGCATATAGCGCATTGAAAAAGGTTGTGCCATACGAACAATAGTATCGTAAACCGCGGTGTCACCATGCGGGTGATATTTACCTATTACATCACCAACCACACGGGCTGACTTTTTATAAGCTTTGTTCCAATCGTTACCTAGAACATCCATAGCAAATAGCACACGGCGATGAACAGGTTTTAAACCATCGCGTACGTCGGGCAATGCACGCCCAACAATAACGCTCATGGCATAATCTAGATAGGAAGTTTTTAACTCATCTTCAATATTTACTGGAACTATTTCTTTGGCCAGATCTGACATAAATAGATATATCCCTTAACTTAACTAATACAAAGTAACGCAAATTTTTATTATTATCTTTACAGAAAAACATAAATCAACGCAGCATACTAGCATAGTTTTTAGTGATGCCAAACAGCTTTATTTAACGCTGAAATACTCGTTTATTTTTCATGTCTATTATGGTCATTTATCGAGCAAAGGTTAGGAATATTGATCTAATTCCTATGTTTAAAAACATCTTTGGTTTAGAATCTTCATATTCTCTTTTTAAACTTGCTTTAATAGCTAAATATGACCATGACAACAAACTCACTTAACGTAAATAATAAAGAAATTGCTAAATTTGAAAAAGTAGCAAATCAATGGTGGGAATTAGATGGTGATTTTAAGCCTCTTCATCAACTAAATCCGTTACGCGTACAATTTATATGTCAACATGTTAGTGATCAACAAAGCGAGATTTTCGCTAAAAAAATTATTGATGTGGGCTGTGGTGGTGGAATTTTAGCTGAATCGCTGACTAAATTAGGCGCTAAAGTCACTGGCATTGATATGGGCACTGAACCTCTTAATGTTGCTAAACTGCATGCGCTTGAATCTGAATTGTCAATTAACTATGAAAAAATCACTGTTGAAGAGAAGGCACAGCAAGCGAGTGAGTCTTTTGATTATGTGACATGCATGGAAATGCTAGAACACGTGCCTAGCCCTGAATCTGTTATCCGTGCTTGTGCACAGTTAGTCAAACCCGGTGGGTTAGTTTTCTTTTCAACGTTAAATAAAAATATAAAATCTTACTTACTTGCTATTATAGCGGCTGAAAAACTATTAAAAATAGTCCCTGATGGCACCCATGAACACGATAAATTTATTAAGCCATCTCAACTTATCAACTGGGCTGAACAAAATGGTTTAAAGTGTATTGATGCAAGTGGCATCCATTATAATCCGATGACTGAAAATCATAAATTAACTGACAATCTAGATGTGAACTACCTCTTGTGTTGTCAAAAGATTTAACCTTTGTACTTTTAACAACCAACTTGTTCGCTCTGTAACCTAACATGGTTAACCATATGATTTACAATACTTTTATTTATTTATATTCCGATTGGATATATAGACTAAAAAAAATCAATTAAAATATTTTTTAGAAAAAAAATCTTTAAAAAAAAATATTGCATTTAATAAATCTTAAAAATAATTGGTGGTACTAGGTTAGTCATTACTAACCCTTTCACGAGCAATAAAAAACAATATAAAGTCAAGCAGTTTTAGCGCTTGCAATATAGTTAAAACCTCATTATCTTGTGCTTGTGTTTTTCAAAAACCCAAGATGTAGTGTATTTGTGCTTTTCTTGCATTTTAGAGAAATAATATAAAAAGGCTTTCTTTAATAATATTAACCAACGCATAGTTTAATCTTTTGCGTGTTATGAATTAAAAAAAGACAATAATAACAATTTTTATAACAGGTTTTTCATGAATAATAATCTTTTTGTTACTAAGCGTAATGGTGAAAAAGAAGCCATCGATCTAGAAAAAATCCATCAAGTTATTGCCTGGGCGGCTGAAGGACTAGAGAACGTTTCAGTGTCTCAAGTTGAATTAAAGTCACATATTCAGTTTTATGATGGTATTAAGACTGAAGATATTCATGAAACTATTATTAAAGCTGCTGCTGATTTAATCTCAGAAGAAACACCTGATTATCAATATTTAGCGGCAAGACTTGCAGTATTCCACCTGAGAAAAAAAGCTTATGGTCAATTTGAACCGCCTAGGCTTTATGAGCATGTTGTTAACTTAGTTGAAGCCGGTAAATATGATCAACATTTACTACACGATTACGATGAAAGTGATTTTGAACATATGGCGATTTTTTTAGATCACAGCCGTGATTTAGACTTTAGTTATGCTGCAGTCAAACAACTTGAAGGTAAATATCTTGTACAAAACCGTGTTAGTGGTGATATTTATGAAAGTGCTCAATTTCTTTATGTTTTAGTGGCTGCCTGTTTATTTGCAAAATACCCAAAATCAACGCGCTTAAGTTATGTTGAAGGGTTTTACAACGCTATTTCAACCTTTAAAATTTCCTTACCGACACCTATCATGGCAGGAGTTCGCACACCAACAAGACAATTTTCTTCTTGTGTTTTAATTGAATGTGACGACTCTCTTGATTCCATTAATGCTACTTCAAGCGCCATTGTAAAATATGTTTCTCAGCGTGCTGGTATTGGTGTTAATGCGGGTAGAATTAGAGCATTAGGTAGCTCAATTAGAAATGGAGAAGCCTTTCACACGGGTTGCATTCCTTTTTATAAGCATTTTCAAACAGCGGTTAAAAGCTGTTCTCAAGGCGGAGTTCGTGGAGGTGCTGCTACCCTATTCTACCCACTTTGGCATCTTGAAGTTGAAAGTTTACTCGTACTCAAAAATAACCGTGGTGTTGAAGAAAACCGTGTTCGCCATTTAGATTATGGTGTGCAATTTAATAAACTTATGTATCAACGCCTTATAAAGGGCGGTCATATTACCTTATTTAGTCCAAGTGATGTACCAGGTCTATATGACGCTTTTTTTGAAGATCAGGATACATTTGAAACACTTTATCTTCAATATGAAAATGATGAATCTATTCGTAAAAAACGTATTAAAGCGATAGAGTTATTCACTTTATTCGCACAAGAACGTGCTAGCACTGGCCGTATATATTTACAAAATGTTGATCATTGTAATACCCACAGCCCATTTGACCCAAGCAAAGCTCCTATTCGTCAATCAAACCTCTGTTTGGAAATAGCTTTACCAACTAAACCCATGACTGAAGTAAACGATGAAAATGGCGAGATTGCCTTGTGTACACTATCGGCGTTTAATTTAGGTGCTATAGACTCACTTGACGAATTAGAAGGCTTAGCTGATTTGGCCGTTCGTGCCCTTGATAGTTTACTTGACTATCAAGACTACCCTATCCCTGCAGCAAAGAGTGCAACCATGGGGCGTAGAACATTAGGTATAGGCGTTATTAACTATGCTTATTACTTAGCAAAGAACGGTTTATACTACTCTAATGGCAGCGCAAACAACTTAACTCATAGAACTTTTGAAGCCATTCAATACCACTTATTAAAAGCATCGAACTTGCTAGCTAAAGAACAAGGAGCTTGCCCTAAGTTTGATGAAACGAGACTTTCACAAGGCATTTTACCTATTGATACTTATAAAAAATCAATTGATGAAATAACGGGTGAACCATTGCATCTTGACTGGGAAAGTCTTCGCGCAAGTATTCAAGAATTTGGAGTACGTAATTCAACTGTATCAGCATTAATGCCCTCAGAAACCTCATCACAAATATCAAATGCGACTAACGGCATTGAACCACCACGAGGCTTAATCAGCATTAAAGCCAGTAAAGACGGAATATTAAAGCAGGTGGTACCTGAGTATCAGAAATTAAAAAATAACTATGAATTACTGTGGAACATTCCAAGTAACGATGGTTATTTAGAGATTGTGGGGATTATGCAAAAATTTGTTGATCAAACTATTTCTGCTAATACCAACTACGACCCTTCTAAATTTGAAGGCGGCAAAGTCCCTGTTAAACAAATTCTAAAAGATATTTTAACCGCTTATAAATTAGGCGTTAAAACCATGTATTATCACAACACTCGTGATGGTGCTAGCGATGATGTGGAAGTAGAAGATGATGGCTGTGCAGGCGGAGCTTGTAAGATATAAGCTTAACAAACACTTTTAATAATTATAAAACTATCGACACAAAAGCCTGGTGTCAAATCTAGGCTTATTGTCACAACACTTAAAGTGACAAACTAAGGAATTACAGCTCATGACGTATACCACGTTTAACCAAACACCCAATGATGCTTTATTAGAGCCTATGTTTTTAGGGAATAGCGTCAATGTCTCTCGCTATGATCAACAACGCTACATGGCTTTTGAAAAGTTGATTGAAAAACAATTATCATTTTTTTGGCGTCCTGAAGAAATAGATGTTTCAAAAGATAGAGCTGATTGGCAGAGTCTGACAGAGTCCGAAAAACATATTTTTATCTCTAACTTAAAATATCAAACCTTACTCGATTCAATGGCTGCGCGTTCAGTTAATGCGGTACTTTTACCTTTAGTATCTTTACCTGAAGTTGAAACTTGGGTTGAAACTTGGGCATTTAGTGAAACTATTCACTCTCGCTCTTACACGCATATTTTACGTAATTTATTCACTGAGCCGGGAGAGATTTTTGATGATATAATTGTCAATCCTGCCATTTTAAAACGAGCAACAAGTATTGCTAAGTACTTTGATGATGTCATTATAACGACACAGCTTATTCAGTCTCAGGGAGAAGGAACTTATGAAATTGATGGCAAATCTATCGAAGTATCGACGAGAAAATTAAAAGAACGCCTATATTTAGCTGTTTGTTCTGTCAATGCTTTAGAAGCTATTCGTTTCTATGTAAGTTTTGCTTGTTCATTTGCTTTTGCAGAACGTGAATTATTAGAAGGAAATGCCAAAATAATAAAACTGATTGCCCGTGATGAGGCATTACATCTTACGGGTACGCAGCATATTTTAAATCTTTGGAAAGATGGTAAAGACGATCCTGACATGAAAGAAGTCAGTGAAGATATGCGTGAAGCTGGTTTACAGGTATTTTTAGATGTTGTTGATCAAGAAAAAGAATGGGCACAGTATTTATTTAAAGATGGCTCAATGATCGGCCTTAATGCCGAAATTTTAAACCAATATATTGAATATATATCAAATTCACGTTTAACAGCACTTGGCTTTGATGCGCCTTTTAATATAAAAAACAACCCATTACCTTGGATGAATGCATACTTAGTAAGTGACAATGTGCAAGTGGCTCCTCAAGAAAGTGAAATATCTAGCTATTTAGTCGGGCAAGTCGATTCGAGTGTTGATGCTGATGACTTTGATGACTTTGACTTGTAAACACATTACATTTTTTTAATATGTCCACTACAACCAAACCTTCTTTGCAGCTCACGCCCCATATTTATGTTAAAAAGAAGGTTATTTCCTTTACCAATGCTAAAGAAACCTTATTAGAATGTTTGGAAAAAGAAAATATTGAAGTGCACTATCATTGCCGTGATGGTTTTTGTGGTGCTTGTCGAGTTACTTTAATTTCGGGTGAGGTTCATTACCCAAAGGGTGAACCACTTGCCTGTGTAGGTGACAATGAAATACTGCCTTGTTGCTGTGTTCCTGTCACCGATGTGAGTTTAGAGATTGACAGTTAAGTTAGCATTAATAATCAGCACCCTTGTCGGTGAAGTGTGCAAACAGTTTCTTGACGTAAAAACTATCGTGGCAAATAGTACACCATAAGTACACATAAAAATGTAATAGCCGCAAATACCTTAATAAACAATTGTTTTTTTTTACCTTTATCTTGTGGATGTTTATTAGGCAATGCCATACCACAATGGCTACACTCAACATTTACACAATCATTCTCTGTTTGACAAAATAAGCATTTTTTTAGAGTCATTGTTTTAACCTATTTAATTCCTATAAACCATCTTACTAAGAAGTCAGTTGATGATATAACTGCGGTAAACGAATGGGCAATTGATTGGGTCTTAAAATTACCGTATAACCATCATGACCAAATAAATAAGGTAAATAAGCTTGTGCATCAGTATCGATGGTAATGCAAAATGGTTTGATACCTTGCTTTTTCGCCTCACAAATAGCCTGATGAGTATCTTCTATACCAAAGCGGCCTTCATAGTGGTCAATATCATTAGGCTTTCCATCAGTTAAAATAAGTAATAGTTTCTCACTATTTTTTTGTTCTTCAATCACACTAGTTGCTTGTCTGATGGCCGCTCCCATGCGAGTATAAAACCCTGGTCGAATTGCCTGAATTCTACCACGCACATGATCACTATAAGGCTCATTAAAGTTTTTTAGCATAGTAAAACGGACATTGTTACGTTTTACCGACGAAAAGCCATACATAGCGAAGCTGTCACCTACAGATTGTAGTGCCTCGCCAAACAGCAGTAGACTATCTTGTACTACATCTATAACTCTATTGTTATTATCTATGTACGCATCAGTAGACATGGATAAATCAGCAAGCAACAAACATGATAAATCACGGTTGTTGCCTCTAAATGATTTAAAAAGCCCTTTTTCAGCTGTCGGGGTGATATGGCTTTCAACATGAAAATCTAACCATGCTGTTAAGTCTAACTCTTCGCCTTGAGGCTGTGCTTTTAACCAATAACGAACACTACGTAATTGCTCAAATTGTGCTTGAATTGTTTTTGCTAATTTTTGAAGTTTTACTGGCAGTTTTTGTGGTTTTGTGTCTTTTGGCAACATAGGTTGCAATAAACAATGTTCGGCTAATAGCCGTTGCTTTTTATAATCCCATTCTGGGAGCTTTATACCTTCTGCTAAGGGAATATCGTCTTCAGAAGCAGAGGGTAAATCTAGATCAATTTTAATGTTGGCACTCTTTTGTTGCGCTTGCTGCTTAGCCAAGGTTATTTTATCTAAATCATCAATAGTACTATCATAATCATCGTCATCATCGCTATCATCACAGCCGCGATCCAGTTGAGCGAACTCACTCCAAGAAAACATACTTTCTAAGCGAAAAATCATCATGCCTTGCTGTTCATCAGGGGCATTAACTCGCTCTGCTTTTTGTCGACTAGTCTCTGATTTTTTTAGTTTTTTATTATTTTCTCTATTTACGCCTTCATCTTGCTCAGAGGCTAAATATTCAGGCGAAATTAATTCGCCAGAATAAGCTGATGGATACAGCCACAAATAAACAGCCTTAGGAGCGAAATCAACGAGAGGAAATTTACACACAGAGCCCGGAGTTAAAATAGCTTGAACAATTGCTGCTTCCATTTTCTGTTCAGCTTTGGGTAAGTTATCGATACTAGGTCTTGTATCAATAAACGCCTTAGCTAGTTTTTGATAGCGTAAGCGTAGCGCAGGAAATTTCTCTAATACCTTTACCACAAGCGCTTGATTATCGTTTGCCCAATGTCTAAAACTACCGCTATGATGAGCGGCTAAAACAGCGAGCCAAATATAAAGATCATGATTTAAGGACTTTTGTGCAAAAAGAGCCAAAGACTCCGGCAAACGTAAGCTTTCATCATCTTGCCAAGCAAGAGAGACCTGTTGGCTATCACCTGAAATTTTTTGCAAGAAGCTTTTACGTGTTAAATATTCACGGGCACTTGCAGGCTCTATACGTTTAACTACATTACCACCTAAAGCACGAAATACCATTCCCACAGATTTACTGACTTCATCAAAAGAGACTCTTGCCAGATCAAACTCTGGATTTGCTTTTCGCGTTATATATTTATGCCAGAAACCACCAACCCACTCTTCCATTTGGATACCAATGATAATTTATTATATTTACCAAGATTGTAGCAAGACTTAGCTGATATGTTGTGAGATAGGTCAATAACAATGCATTTAAATTTAACGGTTAGTTACAAAA
>Ga0187827_10007391_pt1 | contig 12230 bp, 10 predicted proteins | sample ETNtaG_39_FD_167969 | JGI IMG/M metagenome (GOLD analysis project Ga0187827, IMG submission 167969) | Marine microbial and viral communities from oxygen minimum zone, Eastern Pacific Ocean - ETNP2014_SV_150_PacBio MetaG (Illumina Assembly) | ecosystem: Environmental > Aquatic > Marine > Hypoxic... | reverse complement strand
CCTTCGGCTGTTCTATTTAGATCATTAATCCCTTTTTCAAATTCTTCTTTACCAATAAGGTTTTTCGATACAGCATCTTCTCCATCTTGGCGTACTCCTCGATGCGGTCGGGCAGGTGTTTCTCGATTAGTATGCCCAAAATCGAAGACCAATGAATCCAAAATAGCCCAGATATGCAAGTACTATGGTATTTGCACAGGTTACAGCAATGGTATACCACCGTAGAGCAGATGAGATGTCCCGTCCATGATGACGCCAGAGCATTACTAAAGATATGAGGCAGCAACCAGCAAATACCCATGTCAGGATCCAGTACCCACCTGACCAGAGTGTCAACTTACCAAGGCGCTCAATTGCATCTCCCAGACCTGTAAGAATGACAATAATTGCTGACGCCATGAATGATGTAGATGCCAGAGCAGGCCACGCACGAAAGGAGACATAGTGAATATCTGCAGAAAAGAAAAACTTCCTTGGCAACCAGATCAGGGCAAATAGTATTGAGCTGATGATAAGAAGTATAGAGAGAATGGCGAGTACCCAACGGAACCAGGCAAGTGTTCCCGGAATTTTGATATGGGTAGACATTCCCTGCAACAACTGCTCACCGTCCTGTGATTTTAAAGCAATCAGGGTTGCAACAGATCCATCTTTGTTGCGGAACTGATTATTGCCAACAGGTAGATAGTGGTTGGCTTCGCCAAATAGTGGTGCCATCGTCAGAACATTATCATTCACTGAAATGATCATTGTGCCAACCAGCTGTTCAAAACCCTTGATGAGCTCCATACGAGGAGAATGTGGCTGATAGTAGCCCGACAATCCTGAGATATCTCTGGATGTATCAATTGGAGTCGGAATTGCAGGTTGCAGATTTCTTGTAAGGTAAGTTCGGATAGTGCTATCGATCTTTTGGAAGGCATTGAACTTTCTAGCATTAATTGAAAAAAAGTATCCTCGTTTGTGTTCCGTTAAATATCCATAGTTGGATACAAAACCATCGATACCTCCGCCATGACCATGAAAAATAAATCCATCTTTATCTTCATACATATTGCTTAGCCCGTATCCTGCGACAAGTCCTGCATTTGCTGCAAGGGTACCCGTAGCTTGCTCCATTCGATCAATTCGTTCCGGGCGAAGGAACGTTACACCATCAATCGTGCCCCGATGAATGAACATTTTCAGCAGTTGGGCCATGTCTATCGCTGTTGCACCTATGGAACCGGATGGACGAGCAGCAATGTGAATATAGGGGGAAGGTGTCTCTCCATCAGCCTGATAACTTGATGCGACCAGAGGATGGTGAAAGTAGGTTATGCTAATCATGCCCAGAACATCGAATATTTCACGCTGAACAAAGTCTTCGAATCGCTCATCTATAACTCTGGCAATGGCAAGTCCACCAATTGCCGGACCTATATTTGAATATGACATTCTCGTACCCGGTCTCCAACGAGCAATGCGAGAAGTCGTGTTGTAGAGGATGCCATCTAACAGAGTCACATCAGGATCACTAAAGGCGTACTCGCGCAGATGAATATCATCGAATCCAGCAGTATGTTCAAGAACATGGTGCAGCCTGATTGGATCGGTATCTTGCCAAGGGTTTACCAAACCGATTCCCGGGAGTAGGTGGTTCAATTCAATATTAAGATCGATTTTTCCCTGATCAACGAGTTTCAATGCCGCAAGTGAGGTAAATGTCTTTGTTATGGATCCTATTCGGAACAAGGTTTCCTCTGTAACTGATCTCTGAGACTCTCGATCAGCAAGTCCCAGCGAACCGATCCAGATTACCTCGTTACCGACCACCATAGACCCAATCATTCCGGGAGTGTTGGTTTCATCAAGGATTAACTGCAGCTTGGCTTCCAATTCTTCAAGATTAATTTGCCCTGTAATTACGGTTACAATTGAGATAAGAATAGCGACTTTTTTCATGATGAAGTCCTTATAGGTGTGTATTCATTACAGTGTAATTTACAAAACGGGTCTGTATTTTTTAGCCCAGAAAAGCCTTAATTATATCTTAATTATTGAGAAAAATGCACTTTTTTTAGGCTTTTAAGGAAAATCTGGAAAATTTTAAGAGCCCATATGTAAAAAGGTGTGAGCCTGTACTTGGTATGCACCCCTATATATATACCCACTTCAAGGCTTGGATACGGGGGTGTCTATCATTTGGGTGTCTATCATATGACATTCCCTGCCATACTAATGAGCCAATTTGACACTTTGCTCATACAGGTATTAGCATCTTAACTTTGGTTAACAAATTATACTTAACCGAGAAAGGATTGAGGACAAATGGACGGATTTACAATCTATCACAACCCCAGATGAGGCAAGAGTAGGCAGACCCTGCAACTGTTGCGTGACAACGGTATTGAACCAAAAATTATTGAATATTTAAAAGACACCCCAACGACAGAAGAATTTCAGCGCCTTGCCAAAATGTTAGGGAAAAAACCATCAGAATTCATTCGACAAGGTGAATCATTATTTAAAGATAATAATGTTAAGGAAATATTGAATGACGATTTTGCCATGTTTAAGGCCTTGAACCAACTTCCGAAGATAATGGAACGCCCCATTGTCGTTAAGGGAGAAAAAGCAGTGCTGGGTCGACCACCAGAAAATGTATTGGAGTTACTTTGATAAAGTACAATTCCATTAATATTGATTCTGTGAAGTTGGCAAAGTGAGTCATTTAATAGAAAAAACTGAAGAAGGGAAACGGTTGTCTCCGTCGTTACCAGAAGGTGTCAAAAACTACCTCATAGACATTGATGGCACAATCTGTGATGATATACCCAATGAAGAACCGGAGAGAATGGCCACAGCAACATTATATCCAGATGCATTAAAGACGCTAAATCGTTGGTATGACGAAGGTCATCAAATCACATTTTTTTCATCCAGGTTAGAAGAACATCGAAAAGTCACAGAAGTCTGGTTAAAAGATAATGGTTTTAAATACCACGGTCTTTTAATGGGGAAACCCAGAGGCGGAAATTATCATTGGGTAGATAACCACATTGTCCGCGCAACCAGGTTTGACGGAAAATTCACAGAATTGGTCGAAAAAGAAGTGACAATTCAAGTTTTTGAACTCTAACGAATAGATTATGGCCATACGCATATTAATTACCGGTGGAACCTTTGATAAGGAATACAACGAAATCACGGGTGAATTGTATTTTAAAGATACCCATATGCAGGAAATCTTGGATCTTGGTCGATCAAAACTTGATGTAAGTATTCGAACATTAATGATGATAGACAGTCTGGATATGACGGAATCGGACCGAAATATGATTTTAGAAAACTGTGTTCGCACCGAGGGAGATCAAATTATAATTACACATGGTACGGACACCATGACCGACACAGCAAAACTTCTGGCCACGGGGAATTTAGAAAAAACAATCGTTCTTACCGGCGCTATGATTCCATTTAAATTTGGAACGTCTGATGGTTTATTTAATTTAGGGAGCGCACTGGGATTCGTTCAGAGTTTACCCCATGGGGTTTACATCGCGATGAACGGTCGATGCTTTGATTATGACAAGGTCAAGAAGAATAAAGAAACAGGTGTTTTTGAAGCTTTATAGTTTTTGATTTTGCCCCAGAGATTCAATAAGGTGGATATAAAACTGGATCCCCTTTTCATAAGCCTTTATGCCAATTCGTTCATCAATGCCGTGGACCCGTTTCAAGTCAGAGTCATCTGTTCTTCCAATCCCTGAGAACCGATATATATTGGGCGAAAGATCCAGGAAATGTTTCGTATCCGTGCCGCCGGGACTGATGCCCGGGACGACCACAGCTGACGGGAATACGTCATAAATATTCCGGGATAGAAATTTGAATTGATCCGAGGTTGGGTCCGATATCGGTGCCGGTTTGCGACCAAATTGTCCCTCAGGGTGTTTTATCTCTACACGGGGATCATCCACGATTTCACGAACCATGTCAACAATGCTTTCCGGCGTATCTCCGGGGATGATCCTGAAGTTTACCATGGCCCTTGCCTGAGCCGGGATTACGTTGTCTTTTATACCACCGGAAATAATGGTGGGCGCAGTGGTGGTGCGAATCACCGCACTACCAGCGGGAGAAGATGAAAATATTCGCTCAATTAATCCTTCGAATAACCATTGGTTTCCCATGATGATGCGAGGCAAGAGTTTCATCTCAGCCCCAATGGCTTTAAACATATGTTTGGTAGCTCCCCCGAGCCTTGCGGGTAAGGGGTTTTCTTGGAGCTTGGTAATGGCATTAGCCAAGATGCCAATTGTGGTTTCTTTTCCGGGCATGGATGAATGCCCTCCCGTGCCTTTGGCCACCAATTCTAAGGTCATATATCCCTTTTCACTCACGGCCACAAAGGCAACTGCTTTTTCTATACCAAAGGATTTCCCTGAAGTTATACCGCCTCCTTCATCCAGTATAAAATCAAAGTCGATTCCGTTTTTACGAAAATATTCCGCAGATTTTTTGGCACCCTCATTTCCACCGATTTCTTCATCGTGTCCAAAGGCAATATAAATGGTTTGGGCCGGCTGATGCCCATTCGCAATAAGTTGGTCCACCGATTCCATAATCGCAAATAAACTGCCCTTATCATCCATGGTACCACGGCCCCAGATGATCTCTTCATCGGCAGTTCCAGAAAAAGGGGGAAATGTCCATTGATCCAAGGATTGCTCATCAATAGGGACAACATCCATATGAGCCATGAGTAGGATCGGCTTCTTAAGTGGTTGAACCCCACCCCACTTTAAAATGAGGCTGTGTTTGTTAATTGTATATGACTCGAGCGTATTAAATACTTTGGGGAATTCTCGTCGGAGATACCGGTTAAAGTCCAAAAATTGTGTATAGTCAATTTTAGCGGAATTCATTTGGGATATGGTAGGGATGTTAATCCCGCCAGAAAGACGATCAACCGCTTTTTGTATATTAATATTCATAAGTTTGGCAGGGCTCCCTAGTGGGCGCACACCATCGAGATTATATGCATTAAACAGAAGAATGGCGGTTAAAGCTGCTACTAACCCCAGAATCCCTTTTAACACATTTTTCATTTATCTGTTTCCCAATCAATTATGATCATTTCGGTTTGTCTCGGATCGATGTAATCACATGTTTTTCCATCAAAAAAAGCATCTTCTTCCAGCATGATGGCTACCTCTTTACCCCATTCCTTAATGTGAACTTTTGCATTGAGTTCAATGGAGTAGGCTGTATTTGGAAATAAGGGATAATCCCCATTTACGGGTACGCCTTCCTGTTTATCCCACATACCAATAGTTGGTCCGGAGCCATGACCGTAATACCCGATGGGGTGGGTATAGATCTGGGGTTTGATTCCTTCTTCCTTGGCCTGCTTCAAGGCCGACAGGAGCATTTCGTTGCCTGTACGTCCCGTTTTGAATTGGTCTGTGAGAATATCCTGCAACCTGTTTCCAACCCCTAACGCTTTAACCAAAAAATTCGGCGTTCTGGTTTCACCGGGCATAAGCACGTAGGCATGCTGTTGCGTGTCAGTATTTAATCCCAAGTAGGTAATACCAAAATCAACATGGAGCAAATCCCCGGGACGGATAACATTGTCCGCCTTATCTTTAGAAAATGCTTCCAGAAAATTAAAGTCCTGTTTATCGCCCCGCTGAATATCAACCGTGGGATGAAACCATGTAACCAGATTCAGGTCACGGATACGTTCTCGATACCACCAAACCACATCATCGGTCGTCGTGATTCCCGGCGTAATTACATTGGCAGAAAACCCTTCTTTAATGATGTCGTGGGCAATGCGGCAGATATCAGGATAGACTTCCATCTCTTTTGCACTGCGCGTTTCCAGCCAGCCTATAGCAACTTGTTCTGCGCTAACGATACGACTTTGGTATTTTCGAGGGAGCGCATTTTTAAACAAATTATATTCAGTTGCAGTCAGGCCATCGGCCTGGGCAAAGAATTCACTTTTATTCAGTCCAATCTTTTTTGGGTCCTTGGTTTTGATCAGATCAGCCAGTGCTTTGTATTGATCCGGCTGGGCTTCAGGATCCCAAGCTTTTTTAAAGACCTCTCCTACATCATAGCGAGCTACGGCATAAGTTTCTAGCGGTAGGCCATTCCCCGGGTTGCGTATCACTAAGATTGTTCGCCGCCGAGCGTTGAGCCATGTGGCCGGAAGCATGGTACGAATAACCGGGTCTTCATTATATTCTCTGGCAATGATGATCCACATATCCATATTGTTCCGCGCCATGATTTCAGGCAGGACGGTTTCAAAGCGGTCCTTAAGAAATCCATCCCGGACCACCGCCCTTTGATCCATAGATAAAATGTCATCTTTTAAATCATCTGCTTGAACCAATGATATGAAAAAACTTAATATAAACCCAATCCTTCTCATAATATCTCTCCTTATAGTGATTGTTTAATAACGGTAAAAAGCCGATCAACATCTTTATTTGTATTATACAAATAAGGTGCAATGCGGATTGAATTTCCCCGAATACTTACATAAATATTTTCCCGCTGGAGGTTTTTAGCCAAACGATCGGGAACACCGCTCTGGAATTGTATTCCTAATATATGAGGTGCCCGCTCTTTTTTATTTGGGACAGTCAACCCCAATTCTAATGCTCTGCTGGCGATTTTATCTGTAAAATGAGAAAGAGAATTCCTAATATTGTTAATGCCCCATTCCGAAATTTGTTTTAACGCTGCAATAGCCATGGGCATAAGAATAAAATTACTTCGTTCACCCACATCAAACTTTCGTGCACCGGGTTGAAATGAATCCCGATATAACACCAAATCAGAAAAGTCTTCACTGTTTTCCCGAGCCATCCAATTATATTCTAATGGCTGTCCATCACGGTGCTTTTTATTAACAATCATGTAACCAAATGAATAGGGGCCTAATAACCATTTATATCCTACGGTAATGACAAAGTCAGGATTCACTGAGTTAAAATCAATAGGTATCACGCCGGCAGATTGGGATAAATCAAGTACCAGGGCAGCCCCCACCTCGCTACAGCGTTTACTCACAGCTTGGATATCAACAAGGGTACCATCTGCCCAATGGCAATTGGGAATAGCGGCAATGGCTGTCTTTTCTGTGATGGTATCCAGCACAGCCGCTGTGACATCACCATTTGTTTTGGGAACGGTACGGATGGATGCGCCCACCAGGTCTGCCTTATGTTTCCACATATAATAGTTGGAAGGAAACTGTTCTGAGAGAACCACAACTTCGTCCCCGGATTTTAAATTCAGGTTTTCCGCCGCCACCGCAATGCCATAACTGGCCGATGGTATAAAAGACACACACTCCTTATCTGCTCCAAGGGTTTTGGCAAACAATGACCGGCAATGTTCTGATTCCGTAAAAAAATCCTGTGGCATCAATTCCCAGGGAGACGATTTATGGGAAACGCCACTTATTCCCGCTTCCTTAACAGATTGTAGCTGGGGTGATAGGTATGCACAATTGAGGTAAGTAATTTCGTCAGGAATATCGAATAAATGTTTTTGTGAAGGGATCATTGTGTCAATTTAGTGGTTTTTGAAAGTGCAATCTGTCGGTATAATTGTAAATCTTGCAATGGAAAAAGAAGATTTATTTAGTAATATAGATTAAGAAGAAGGAGCCAGAGGATTGATTTACGTTTGTACTACCTGTAAAAAGAGATTGGATAACCCAACCAAGCCCCTAGGCCTTTGTCCCTGCGGTAAACCCCTGTCTGTTCATTATGATTGGGAAGGCATCGAAGGAGATATTGATGTAAAAACCGAAGATCATTCCCTGTGGCGATATAAAAGAGTGTTGCCCAATGTGGAAAAAGAAGATATTGTCAGTTTAGGCGAAGGTTGGTCTCCCTTGATTCCCATGGCGCACCATATTTTTATCAAGGATGAGACAGTAAATCCCACCGGTTCATTTAAAGATCGCGGTATGGCAATGGCTGTTACCATGGCGAAGGCCCAAGGTGTTGAATCTATTTGTCTGCCATCCGCAGGGAATGCAGGCGTATCTGCAGCAGCTTATTGCCAAAAAGCTGGCATTGATTGTCATGTTTTTTTACCTGAAACCATCCCCGATTCATTTAAAAAGGCCACCGATCAATATGGGGCAAATATTATATTGGAAGGTCAGACTATATCTCACGCTGCCCACAAAATGGTTGAATCAAAAAAAGATGATTGGTTCGATATCTCCACATTGAAAGAACCATTCAGGGTTGAAGGTAAAAAGACATTGGGTTATGAAATTGCTGAACAAATGAATTGGACTTTGCCCGATGTTATTATTTACCCAACTGGCGGCGGCACAGGCTTAATAGGGATGTGGAAATCATTTATAGAAATGAAAGCTATGGGATGGGTTTCGGGATCACTCCCCAGAATGGTCGTGGCCCAATCCGATGGATGCGCACCGGTTGTAAAAGCTTTTCAATCTATGGAAAAATCGACTGAATTCTGGAATAATAGCGAAACAATTGCATTGGGGCTCAATGTTCCGGGTCCATTGGGGGGAAGTTGGATGCTAAACGTATTATCAGAAAGTAATGGTATTGCTGTAACCGCAAAAGAATCTGATTTAGTTGAACTCACGGAGAATATGAAGGATATGAGTGGCATCAATGCCAGCGCAGAGGCAGGGGTGGTCTGGTCTGGTTACCAATCATTGGTTGAAGCAGGTTGGATCAGCGATGGCGAAAGGGTGGTTCTTTTTGCTACAGGTGTAGAGCGTTGTTGAATCGCTTTGTTAAAGGAAGGTAAATTGGCAGATTAATGGTGATTATGAATAAATATTTAAACCTAAACCAAATTTTATCTATTCTTTCTTTTGGATTAATCCTTACATCTTGTGACCCCATAGTTCATGAATTTAAAGATATAGAAGATGCTGTAATATACCGCGCTAATAATATTAAGGATGTCAACGCTCAGGATACAATTAAAGTGATGACATGGAACATTCGATTTGGTGTGGCAAGACTCAGATTTTTTGGAGATGGATGTGGCGATCGCGTTATTATGACAAAAAGCGAAGTGATTGAGGGATTAGAGGGCATTGCTGAAAAAATTAATCAAGAGAATCCTGATATTCTTTTTATTCAGGAGGCAGATGTTCAATCAAAAAAAACGGGATATATTGATCAAGCCCAGTGGCTATTAGATCATACTGATTTCAACTATGGGGCCTATGGCTCTATGTGGGAATCTCAAATAATCTTGGCGGATGGGTTGGGACGCGTAAACACAGGAAATTTAATCTTATCAAAATGGGAAATAGAAAATGCAGAACGATATCAACTTCCATTGCGCGGGGATCAAGATGGATTGACTCAGTATTTTTATTTACGCAGAAATGTAATTAAAGCAAAAGTTTCTATGCCCGGCAAATCCTTTTATGCCGTAAACACACATCTCACAGCTTTTGCAACCGATGATACCAAACAAAAACATATTGATGGTTTTAAAGCAGTATTAGATGGAATTGCGGCTGAAGGGGCCAGTTTTATTGCAGGTGGGGATTTAAATGAAATTCCACCCAATGCGTCCAAAATGGACTACTGTATTGATGATAAGTGTGAAGGGGAATTATACCACAGTGGTGGAGAAAACGAACACAAAGAAGGTAGCTATTTTGCCCCGGAAATCACATGGCTTTCATCATTATTTAACAGCTACAACCCGGCTATTCCTTTAGACGTGTATGGCGCCTCTGAAACGGATCATTTTACTCATAGCCCCGATGACAAGCTGCAATTGGATCGCAAACTGGATTATTTATGGACCAACACAAAATGGTTTAATGGCACGACTCATCAAGAAGCAACGGAGTTATCGGACCATATTCCAGTTAGTGCCACTTGGGTGATACCTTGAATAAATGTTTCCAACTGATATTATTATTTTCTATTGGGTTTAGCGGCCCCCAGTGGGAAAACAGTTTCACAGGGTTATTATCACCCGGCCGCCATGAAATTGGGCTGTTTTCTGCCTTTAGGATGGGGTTAAACAATGGGTCCGAAATTAGTGTAAACAAATTTTTATTATTACCTAACGTGTCATATAAAACAGAACTACCTCGGTTTAACAATTGGGAAATGGCTTATGGTATACAAGTCGCATATCCAACCATAGCCATGCGCTGGCTTCAAAGCCCATTGGGCATGAAATTAGGTGAGCCGGATATGTTTGCGTTGATTTCACCTGAATTCACAATTCCACAAATGTTATCGGTATATGGAGAAATGATGGGCACAAAGGGTACACCTTTAGAGGGGTTGCTTTCTATAAATGGTGGCTTAGGCATTGGGTTAAATGGAAAAGAGTTGGCCCAAAGGGCGACCATTGATCTTCCAATAATTTATCCAAGGCTATCTGTCTATTATAATGGGCTTCTCATCAAGGTTGGCAGTGATTATTTTCGCCAACTTAAGGGGCGATGGTTTTACATGATTGACTATGATATGTTCTTCATGCCCGGAGGTGACGGAAGGTTTGCCTTTGAACATAAAGGGTTGTTGGTGTGGTCAAAAAATGAAAAATTCAGAATACTTTTGGGATATAAACTTGTAGCCGGTGAATATCCTTATGGCTCACAAGCACATCTTTTCCCAGCGGTGGATTTCCAGTTTGGATGGTAAACAAATACTTAGAATCTCTTTAGCCATACTTCTATTATCTTGTTTTTTGGCGGGACAGGAAGAGATGCCATACAATAAACTCGCTGAAGAACTTGGGTGTGGAAACTGTCATATTGGGATGACGATTTCAGATACCATGTTAATTCGAGCTCCAGATCTAAGCTATGCTGGAGAAAAATACAAAGCAGGGTATTTATATGCCTATCTAAAAGACCCCGACATTGTTCGTCATAATATTGGATCGTCTCGAATGCCCAACTTTTTATTTTCTGATAATGAGGCCCTTGCGGTTACAAAATACCTTATGTCAAGAAAAATTCTACCGACGGAACAGAAAATTAAAGAAAGAGCGATCGGATCAAGTGCCGGTGGATTTGAAGTTATTCATAGTGAATACCAATGTACATCTTGCCACCTGCTGAATGATGTGGGGAAACAACTTTCAACTGATTTTAACAAATCGGGAAGTCGCTTAAATTCGAATTGGATGTTTGATTTTATTCAAGTTCCGGAAAAATATGTACCCAAAGGATCTCCCATGCCTAATTTTTTTGATGATGACTTTGGTCATGGGTTGGATGAATATTCTGAAAAAACAATCACCACTATGGTGGCCTATCTATATGAAATTAGCAAGACAAAGCGCGAAGAATTAGACTCAACATATCTATTGAGGGAGCAAATGTATCCAGATGTAACGGTAGAAATGGGACAGAAAATATTTCAGTCACAATTTTGTCAAGCGTGCCATACAATGAATGGAGAGGAAGTTTGGTTTGAACGAAATGCGCCGGATTTGACTCAACAAAAAATTAGAACACAAGAAAAATGGCTCAGAAATTATTTGTTATTTCCTGAGGCTATTCGACCTTTTGGCTTTATCCCTGGCACGGGGAGTAGAATGCCAGACTATCGTTTAACAGAAACAGAAAACAATGAGTTAATTTCATGGTTTGGATCCAAAAAAGATGAAACTGAATTAGAACCAATCACAAAATTTATATCATTGAAAACCGAACAAATTTTAGAGAATCATCTCCCTTGTAAGGGATGCCACCAAATTGATGATAGCGGTGGTAAGGTTGGTCCAGATCTTACCAATGTGGGCAATCGCCTAACAAACAGCTTTATTTTAAATGCGGTTAACAATCCACACGAAACAATGGTAGGAAGCGTTATGCCAAAAACAGAAATGGATCCATTATTAGCACCACAAATCATTTCATATTTAAGTCGTAAACAATCAAATGTGAAACGACTATATCCAAACTTAATTACACAACAACCCTATAAAGTGTCCAACAATTACGAGGGCAATTGCGCCTCCTGTCATGGTTTAAATGGAGATGGAAAAGGATTTAATGCAGAAAATATGCCGACGAAACCCAGCGATTTTACCGATGCGAAAGAAATGGCAAATCGAGCAGACGACACCCTTTATGATACCATTCATGTGGGAGGGCGTATAATGAATAAAAGTCATTTTATGCCTGGGTGGGGAGAAAAAATGAGCCCCAAGGAAATAGTTGATTATGTACAAATAAT
>Ga0187827_10007390_pt1 | contig 12232 bp, 8 predicted proteins | sample ETNtaG_39_FD_167969 | JGI IMG/M metagenome (GOLD analysis project Ga0187827, IMG submission 167969) | Marine microbial and viral communities from oxygen minimum zone, Eastern Pacific Ocean - ETNP2014_SV_150_PacBio MetaG (Illumina Assembly) | ecosystem: Environmental > Aquatic > Marine > Hypoxic... | reverse complement strand
GCAATTTTGCAGCTTGCCGCAGTACATAAGCACGGGTTGCCAGTGCATCTTCCGCACTTAGTGCGCCCTCAAACGAACGCATGCCTTGAGCAGAACGGCTGCCGCCAATTACGATAGCTTCCCAGTTTGCAAGCGTCTGCGGGTTCGCATAACGTAAATCAGGGATCACGCCGCCTGAAAAAACACCGAGACCATGACACATATAGCAGTACTGCTCGTAGACTTTTTTCCCGCGACCGATGAGTGCCTTATCTTCGACTATAGGTCGCAACTCATCCGGGATGCTCACCTGTCGAACCAGTTTTCGTGCAGGCGGTAGTTTGATAGTTCCTCCAAGTTTGAACGCAAGCAAGCGATTTTCGTTAATCAAACCATTCCAGTATACGCCCGTTGGTCCGCCTACAAACCCTGCGCCACCACCACGCCCTGCCAACACTGCTACATATTGTTCTCCATCCACTGCGTAGGTGACTGGTCCTGCCATGATGGTTGTGCCAGCCTCAAAGCTCCACAGCTTGGTACCCGTGTCAGCAGCATACGCTACAAACTCACCGCTCCCTAAACCTTGAAACACCAGATTACCGGTCATGGCGAGCGTGCCACCAGGTAGGTCTGAGTGTTCAACCCGCCAGCGCTCTGTCTGGGTCTGCGGATCCCAAGCTAATAATCGCATACCAAAGCGAATTTTTTGCCGCTCACCCTGCGGATTGAGTGCGCGGTAATTGGAAACACCCTCTTCAATACCTTTGTTTTGAAAACCAGGCTGATGGGCATATGCTTCCTGGTGATTATAATAACCCGGTACGCTCAGAGCAGGAATATATGCCAGCTTTGTGTGCGGACTGTAACTCATTGGATACCAGCTGTGTCCGCCTGAGGGTCCTGGCACGATTAAGCGACCCTGGTTTTTGTAACGCGCGAATGGATATTCCACTGGCCGACCAGTTGCCATGTCTACATGACTGGCCCAGTTTTGTTCAATGTATTGCTCAGCCGAAAGTAGTTCTCCCGTGGCACGATCGAGTACATAAAAGAAACCGTTTTTAGGTGCCTGAATCAACACCTTGCGTGTCTTTCCCTCAATTTCAAGTTCAGCAAGGATTATCGATTCTACTGCAGAGAAGTTCCACGATTCTCCTGGTGTCGTCTGATAATGCCATGCATACTCGCCGTTATCCGGGTTAACCGCCACGATGGACGATAAAAATAAGTTGTCTCCACCGCCAGGGCTGCGTAATTCTCGACTCCATGGTGTGCCATTACCGACACCGAAGTACAACAGGTTCAGTTCTGGGTCGAAGGCCATTGAGTTCCAGACCGTTCCGCCTCCACCAGTCTTGTACCATTCGTCACCCGTCCATGTTTTTACCGCCATCTCAAGTACTGCACTTTCCTGTGGCTTCAAGGGGTCACCAGGTACTGTATAAAAACGCCAGTCGAGCTCACCATTACTTGCATCATAAGCAGACAAGTAACCACGTACACCATAATCGGCACCAGAGTTACCGATAATTACCCGGCCTCTTACAACTCGTGGCGCACCCGTAATGGTGTATGGCTTGCTACGATCAATAGTTGATACCGACCAGAGGAGTTCACCGTTTGTGGCATCAAGTGCGAACAGGCGACCATCGAGAGTAGCTGCGATAACCTTGCCGTCCCATACGGCCAAACCTCGGCTGACAGCATCGTGAACTGCGTACTCGGCCACCCAAACTCGGGAAGTTTCTGGGTCATGTTGCCATAGTAGTTTCCCCGATCGTGCATCGATGGCATAAATAATATTCCACGCACCACTGACATAAATAACACCATCAACAACGATAGGCGTGGCTTCGAGACCCCGGTTGGTACCTAGATCTAGGTACCAGGCCAGGCCAAGTTTGCTGACGCTATCTGCGTTGATAGTAGTGAGTGGGCTGAATCGCTGCTCATCATAGGTGCGACCATGTGCGAGCCAATTCTGAGGTTCTCTGTCTGCGTTGATAACACGTTCTGCATCGACAGCCGCAATCTCTCCAGGTTTGTTGTAGTCAGCCAGACAGCCGGTCAGGATAAGCACTGTGACAGACAGTAATACATTACGGTTTTTCATGTATCGACTATACAATAAATTGACACCAGCCAATGGATCGGGTTTTGAAATTGATTCATTTCTTGAATGATTGAAGTGGATTTTGTCATGTTTGTTAAATCCAATCGGACTGATAATCAACTAAGATATTCATAATATTCAATTCCAGCATCTTGAAAATCATCTCTTTCTTCGGTTCCAATTTTTTTTACTACAAATTGTTTGTTTAACTTGTGATCGATGCCATTCAGTTTTTTCTCAGATCTTAAATGCATATATTGTCCATGTGAAAGATTATAGCAATCACTAAAAGATTGAGAGAATTTCACCTTCGATGCTGCTGCTTGCCAGTTATCAACAAAAGAAATGGGAATGACTTCAGCAGCATCACCACTTCCATAACCAAACAAAAGAGCTTCTTTATTTGTCCAGTCGATATTTTGAGCAATTGCATCTTCCAATCCGGCTGCCAACCAGCCAAAAACAGAACCCGAATAAATATTGCCCATCTCTTTGGTAAGCTCCAAACCAAACTCTAATTTGTGTAAAATCAGATTCTGGAAATTTTTCTCTTTCTGACAGGTCTTTGCAACTATTTGGGTCAAAGGTAATGGTTCATAATTGATTTTTCCAATCAAGGGGTATTCACTAATGTTAGGCCTTTGTTGCAGCTCTCGGAAAAGATCATCGTTATTAACGTTTGCAACGTTTGCATATCCTGATAATTCATCTAAATCATCGCTATCGCCTGTAGATAGCGCGTACAAATAAATTATTGTAAAAGCGGTAATAGGCATTCTATGAAAAGGCCTGTGCATAAATAAAGCTGGTATTTCTCTCAGATGCTGTGCTATATCAAGATTCCTTTTTTGAGACATATCAGCCAATGCATTGATGGTTTCATCAATGTAACAAGTCGCTGAATATTTACCATTATAAATGGGTAGCTCTAGATCAAGATCTGAATGCTTATGGGAGTTTCTTGCCCGGTGATGGATGGGCTTCCTGAAGTCAATGAGACGGTAATTGGAAGCACGAGCTTATATGTTTGCCACTTAAATTGGTTGATTGTGATGGGGCTCCTGTTAGGGCTATTTTAAAAGACCTGTCCTAAAAGAGTGCTCTAATTGACATAGATTTATTTATCGTACAATTCTCTATATATCGTATAACTTCCTCATTTAGATTAGCAATGATATTGTGTAGAATGGCATGTTTTCCATTAATTTTAGATTAAGGAGAGTATATACATGAAGACAGTTATTCTAGCTGGTGGTTTTGGTACAAGGATTTCTGAAGAAACAGATAACAAGCCTAAGCCAATGGTAGAAATAGGGGGCATGCCTGTCCTTTGGCATATTATGAAGCTTTATTCTTTTTACGGCATGAACGAATTTATAATCTGTTGTGGCTATAAAGGGTATTTAATTAAGGAATATTTTTCTAATTATTTTATGCATAGGTCGGACGTAACCATTGATCTTGGAGAGAATACTGTAGAGGTTCATAAACAGCCTTCTGAACCTTGGAAAGTGACTTTGATAGATACTGGCCAAGATACAATGACAGGGGGTAGATTAAAAAGAATCTCCAGTTATGTTGAAAAAGAAGATTGTTTTTGTTTGACCTACGGTGATGGGTTGGCTGATATTAACATATCTAATTTAATCGAGTTTCATAAAAGCAAAGGACTGCAGGCAACCTTAACAGCAACCCATTTACCTGGAAGATTTGGCATTATAGACATCCCACGTGGAGTAGTTCAATCATTTAAAGAAAAGCCAAAGAAATCTGAGGGCTGGATAAATGGTGGCTTCTTTGTGTTATCTCCAAGTATTTTTAAATTAATTAAAGGGGACGATACTGTTTGGGAAAAAGAGCCCCTGGAAAAACTTGCTGATAGTAGTCAGTTGAGTGCTTTTAAACATGAAGGCTTCTTTCAACCCATGGACACTTTAAGAGATAAAATTTTCTTAGAATCTCTATGGAACTCTGGGAAGTCGCCTTGGAAAGTTTGGTAATTGCTTTTTTAACTAGCTACCTAGATGAATTTAGACAGATCCTTTTGGAAAAATAAGAAAGTATTACTTACCGGTCATACTGGATTTAAAGGTGGATGGTTAAGTGTCATTTTGAGCCATCTCAATGCAAAGGTTTTTGGATATTCCTTGGAAGCTGAGAAACAAAGTTTTTTTAATAGAACCAATCTAAAATCTTTAATAAATCATTACGAGGGAGATATAAGAAACCTAGATGAATTCATAGAATACGAAAGAGCTACGAAACCAGAAATCTTAATTCATATGGCTGCGCAACCTCTTGTTATTAAGTCTTATAAGGATCCCATAGAAACATTCTCAACGAACGTAATGGGCACAGTTAATATTCTCGAAGCCATCAGAAAGAGCTGCTCAATAAAATCTGGCGTCATTATCACTACAGATAAATGTTACGAGAATGCTAATATTAAGAGAGGTTATAGAGAAAATGATCCTATGGGAGGGCATGACCCTTACAGTAGTAGTAAAGGCGCTGCAGAATTAGCTATTGCTTCATATCAAAAATCCTTTTTTTCAAAAGAACTATATAAAGAAATAGGCATTGCAATAGGATCAGTAAGAGCTGGTAATATTATAGGAGGAGGAGATTGGTCCAATAATAGACTTATTCCGGATTTAATAAGAGCAGCAACTTCTAATAAAATAGCACAAATAAGAAATCCCTCTGCAACCCGTCCATGGCAACATGTTCTTGAACCCTTATCAGGCTACCTTTTTGTAGCTCAAAAATTATTCGAGGAAGGTCCTTCAGGTTCAGATAACTGGAATTTTGGACCAACGATGAAAGATATAGAACCAGTCTCTAAGGTTGCAGACTTATTTTGTAAATCTTGGGGAGAGAACCTTTCTTGGAAACAAGAAAAAAATTTTTCTTTGCATGAAGCAGAAAGCTTAAGTCTTGATATTACAAAGGCAAGAAAAACTCTAGGGTGGGTTCCCAAATGGAGGCTAAATTATGCCATTGACAGGGTGGTAGATTGGCATAAAGAAGAGATGCAAAATAAAGATATGTTAGGCGTAACTTTAAACCAAATTAAAGAACATTTTGATGACAATTAACCAAATTATTACTCTAAATTTAGCTTAATAAAAAAAGGACAATTAGTTATGAAAGATAAATTTCCAAGAGTGCCTTATGGCTCTACTGTTCATGGAGAAGATGAACTTAATGCAGTGTTAGGGGTATTAAAGTCATCAACTCAAATGGGACAGAATGTTACTCTTTTTGAAGAGAAGATAGCTTCAATTTTTGAAAAAGAATTTGGGCTCATGACAAACTCAGGCACCTCTGCACTATATTTAGCAATGGAGTGTTTAGATTTGCCTAAAGGAAGTGAAATTATTACCCCCGTTCTTACTTTTGCTACAACGGTTGCCTCTGTAGTAAAGAATGGGTATATCCCTTCTTTTACAGACGTCAAAAAGAACAGTTTTTGTATAGATGTCGAACAAATAGAATCAAGAATAACTAACAATACTAAGGCTATATTGGCTCCTGATCTCCTTGGAAACATTTGTGAGTGGGACAAAATTAAGGAAATAGCGGATAAGAATAATTTATTAGTTTTGCATGATTCAGCTGACACACTTGGATCCTTATTTAAGGAAAATTCTACGGGTCATTATTCCGATCTATCTATTACCAGTTTTTATGGTTCTCATGTAATCAACGGGGCTGGTAATGGCGGGATGTTGTGTACATCTAATGAAGAAGTTTATACTAAGGCAAAACTGCTAAGATCTTGGGGAAGAAGTTCATCTATATTTTCAGAAAGTGAATCTATTGAAAATAGGTTCAATGTCTCGTTGGAAGGTATTCAATATGATGCTAAGTTTGTTTTTGAAGAATTGGGTTACCAACTTGAACCTTCAGAAATAAGTGCAGCTTTTGCATTAGTTCAATTAAAAAAACTGGAACATAATATAATTTTAAGAAGAGGGTTTTTTAATGACCATCTCAAGTTTTTTTCAAGTTATGAAAAATTCTTTGATTTACCAGAAGAAACAAAAGACTCCTACACTGGATGGTTGGCCTTTCCCTTGGTTGTAAAGGATGATGCTCCATTCAAGAGAACAGATCTTCAAATATTCCTTGAGGAACGCAATATTCAAACTAGGGTAGTTTTTACGGGAAATATTTTGCGGCAACCTGGCTTTAAAGATATTATCTGTAAAGGCAGTCCGGAAGATTTTATAGTTGCAGACGGAGTTATGCGAGGGGGTATACTACTGGGGTGTCATCATGGTCTAACTGAAGATCTTATGGGACACATTCACACTAGTGTCGCAGATTTTTTAGATAGTTATTAATAACTGCATCATCAAGACACTCTTTAATATAGTTCCATCCCTGTTTAAAAGAGTTCTTAGAGTGGAATAAATTTAGTCAAAAGGTCAAATATAGTTTTATTGCTTAAAAGGATAAGAGGTTTAAATTAAATAAAGTTAATTAAAGGTTATCGATTTTCTTTTTACCTACCTAAATCTACATTAAGAACAAGAAATATGAGATTATGCTTAGCAAGAAAAAATAAAAAACAATAGTTATATATGAAGATTAAACTAACTTAAGATTAAAGAGAAAATTGAGATGAAAAACAAAATACCTAATAACTTGTTCACATTGGAAATGGCCAACAACCATATGGGTGATATAGAACACGGCATTCATTTGATAAAAACATTTGGAGACATTTGTAAAAAATACCCATTTAGCTTTGCATTAAAGTTGCAATATCGTGCACTTGATACCTTCATTCATCCAGAAATGAAGGGACGTGACGATGTGAAATATGTAAAAAGATTTTCAGAAACAAGGCTTTCAACTGCCGATCTAAATAAATTGATCGATGAAGTGAGAAATCAGGGCTTCTTAGCCATGTCCACACCATTTGATGAAGAATCCGTAGATCTTATTGAAGAACAAAACCTGGATATCATTAAGATAGCGAGTTGTTCATTTACAGACTGGTCTTTGCTGGAAAGAGTTGTGCAAAATGATAAGCCGATAATAGCATCAACTGCCGGTGCTTCAACCGATGACATCGATCAAGTAATTAGCTTCTTTACACACAGGGAAAAAGAGTTTGCGATAATGCATTGTGTTGGTCAGTACCCAACTCCAGATGAAAATTTACACTTAGGACAATTAAAGTATTTTCAGGATAGATATCCAGGAGTTAGATTTGGTTTTTCTACACATGAGGATCCAGGATCAACGTCTATTATCCCAATGGCAATAGCTATGGGAGCAACAATTTTTGAAAAACATGTTGCTGTTCCAACGGAGAAATATAGTGTTAACAAATACTCATCGACTCCTGAACAATTAGATAACTGGTTAAATGCTGCGTTATATGCAAAGAAGATATATGGTAATGCAAACGAAAGACTACCGATTAATCTGGATGAAAAGAAGAGCTTAAGATCTTTACAGAGAGGAGTATTTGCCAAGAAAGATATCAAGGCGGGACAATTTATTAAACAGGAAGATGTTTTTTTTGCTTTCCCACCGGAGGAAGATCAGTATACAGCTAATGATTGGTCAAAATATTTTCAGTATATAGCTAGAGAAGGCATCTCTAAAAATGAGGCCATACATCCGAAAAACTGTGATCAGATAGACACAAGAGATAAAATTTGGGAAATTGTCAAAAAAGTCAGAAAGTTTTTAAAAGGAAGCCAAGTTATTATTCCAGGAGGGGCAGAGTTAGAGATTTCTCATCATTATGGTCTTGAAAAATTTGATAAATATGGACTCATGATGATCACTGTTGTTAACAGAGATTATTGTAAAAAAATACTTGTAACACTGCCGGATCAAACTCACCCGGAGCAGTACCATAAACAGAAGGAAGAAACTTTTCACGTACTTTATGGAGAATTACATCTTAAACTTGATGGAGAACTAAAAGTATGCAAGACAGGAGATGTGATCACTGTGTTGCCTGGTGTTAGACATGAGTTTAGTAGTGAAAATGGCTCAATTGTGGAAGAGATTTCTTCTACACACTATAAGGATGATTCATATTATACAGATCCAGCAATTATGGAAAACAAGCAACGTAAAACCCTCTTGACTTACTGGATGGAGTGATACTCTTTGACTGAAACATACCGCGTAGCTGATTATGTAGCCGATTTCATCTCCGATGCAGACATAAAGCACGTATTTCTATTGCCAGGCGGAGGTTGTATGCATCTCGTGGATGCCGTAGGTAAATGTCCTGGAATTGAAGTAGTTGCTTGCCTTCATGAGCAAGCTGTAAGTATATCAACTGAAGCATATTCAAGAATAACCGAAAACCTGGGTGTTGCGATTGTGACTACTGGTCCAGGAGCTACAAATGCAATTACCGGTGTTGTTGGAGCATGGATTGAATCCGTACCTCTGATTATTATTTCAGGCCAGGTTAAACGTGCAGATATGTTAAATGATGCACCACTCAGACAAAATGGGCCGCAAGAAGTGGATATCATTAGCATGGTTAAAAACATAACTAAATACGCTGTTACTGTTCAAAAATCGGAAGATATTAAATCGATAATGGAGCAAGCATTTTACCATGCAACTAATGGGAGAGCAGGACCTGCTTGGATTGACATACCACTTGATATTCAAGGTGCACCATTGGATCCAGAGTCTTTGGAAGGCTGGCAGGAAATTACAGAGAGTTCTGCCTATGCTGTTGCCAATTCTTACGTCGACGACCTAAGTAAGTTAATATCAAAGGCAGAAAGACCACTATTGTTAGCCGGTCATGGCATAAGATTGTCTGGTGGTGCAGATGTTTTTAGACAGGTAGTTGATAAGTTAGACATACCGGTAATAATGACATGGAATTCTATGGATTTATTACCGTATGAACATCCTCTTAATATAGGGCGTCCAGGGGTAGTTGCTTTACGTGCCCCTAATTTTGCAGTTCAAAACAGTGACTTGCTAATCAGTATTGGCTGCCGTTTAGATAATATTATTACTGCATTTAACCCCCAGAATTTTGCTCCATTTGCAAAGAAAGTGATTGTTGATATTGACCAACACGAGATAGATAAGCTCGATATGGAAATTGCAATACCAATCCATGCAGATGCTAAAACTTTTTTAAATACATTGATTGACGATGTGAAGTTAGGGAATGCTGATTGGAACAATTGGATAAAACAGTGCCAAATGTGGAAAGAAAAATATTCTGTCAATGACAACAAGCCTTTCCCAGAAGTTGGTGAAATCAGCCACTATCACTTCACGGATGCACTATCACAAATGCTCCCTCCAAATATCATAATCAGCACGGGTAGCTCAGGATTAGGTATTGAAGGTTTCTACACAGTATTTCGAAATAAAGAAGGGCAACGTATATACCTAACATCTGGACTTGGCGCCATGGGATATGGTCTACCCTCAGCAATAGGAGCTTGTTTTGCTAACAACAAAAAACCAATGGTACTTATAGAAGGTGATGGTTCTTTACAATTAAATATCCAGGAAATGGCAACACTCTCGGCTTTTAATCTGCCAATTTGTCTAATCATAATAAATAATAAGGGTTATGCATCCATTAGGAACACTCAACGTAATTATTTTGAAGGTCGATATGTTGGGACTGGGCCTGAGGCAGGTTTAATGCTACCCGATATCGAGAAAGTAGCTGCCACATATAATATACCTTATATACAGATTACTGATGCCTCAAAAATAAATAAGAAGTTATCACAGGCTATAGAACAAACTTGGCCTCTAATAGTAGATATACATCTAACGGCAAATGAGGTACTCACCCCAAAAGTCTCAGCTATACTCCAGCCAGACGGCTCAATTCTATCTATGCCATTGGAAGATATGTCTCCTTTGTTACCTATAGAAACAATGGAGAAAGAAATGATTATCGATTTATCTGAAATTTCTTATAAAGCAAGAGAAAAGACAGAAAACAGTTAATTTATTATTAAAGACAAAGTCCTAGTTGAAAAAGAAAGAATGTAATGATGTCCTAAATGCTGTAAGCAATTGCAGAGTTTGTGGAAATAATTTTTTCAGTTCTCCTCTATTAACTTATGAAAATATGCCTAGTGCTGCACAGCATTTACCTGATGCAAATAATTTAAAAAATGATGAGTCTGTAACGCTTGAAGTTTTCCAATGCTCAGGATGTGGTTTAGTGCAATTGAGTAACAAACCTGTTGATTATTATAGGGAAGTGATCAGGGCAGCAGGAATTTCTGATGAGATGAAACAATTCAGGAGTAAACAATTCAGAAATTTTATTGAAAAGTTTAATTTAAAAAATAAAAAGATCATAGAAGTTGGCTGTGGCAAGGGAGAATATCTTTCAATTATGAGCCAACAGGGAGCACAAACTTTTGGATTAGAATTCTCAGAAGAATCAGTTGTTGCTTGTAATAAACTAGGTTTAAGTGTTACTAGAGGATATATTGAAAGTAACCATGAAGTTTTACAAGATTCTCCATTTGATGGGTTTTTTATACTCAATTTCCTCGAACATTTACCGAATATTAATTCTGTTCTAGGAGGTATTCATAAAAATTTATGTGCGTCAGGAGTTGGACTGGTAGAAGTGCCAAATTTTGACATGATTCTCCAAAAAAATCTTTATTCAGAATTTATTGGAGATCATCTGTTTTATTTCACTAGAGAAACACTAGAAAATACTCTTAAAATGAATGGTTTTGAAATTATCGATTCTGCAATAGTTTGGCATGACTACGTCATATCTGCTCATGTAAAAAAAATAGAAGCTAATCGAAAGACCCCAATATTGGTAAACAAAGTAAAAATCGACAACTTCTCTGAGCATCAACAAAAGATAAAAAATGAATTGCAAGAATACTTAAATGCTGAGGATAAAAAAGTGGCCATCTGGGGTGCAGGACATCAGTCACTAGCTGTTATTGCTTTAGCAGATCTCGCTGATAAAATTTCCTATGTTGTTGATTCAGCTACCTTTAAACAAAATAAATTCACACCTGCAACACACATACCAATTGTTGCACCAGAAACATTATTGTCAGATCCAGTGGATGCTGTCATTATTATGGCTGCGAGTTATTCTGATGAAGTAGCAAGGAATTTATTGAAGAGTCATCAAAATAAATTAAGCATTTCGATCCTAAGAGAAGAGGGCTTAGAAATTCTGAAAGCATGACAAACTGTCCTGTAACCCTATAATCAAAACCATCATGAATATAAATAAATCAATTGCGCAGATAGAGGAATCAATAAAAGATCCAAGTAATGGCTTACCTGAAAATATTTTTCTTTTAATAAGTAGAATCACCCCATTAATTAATGTTGATTTATTAATTAAAAATAAAAATGGTGAAACTCTTCTTACATGGAGAGGAAAGGGCGAAACTATAATGCCAGGATGGCATATCCCTGGAGGCATTATTAGATACAAAGAAACAATAGCTGATAGAATCTGTGCAGTGGCAAAAAATGAGTTGGATACAAAGGTGAGTTTTGACAACAGTCCTCTTGCAATTAATGAAATAATGCTAAAGCAAATCAATAGAGGACACTTTATTTCCTTATTATACTCTTGTCAGTTGCTTGAAGAACTCGATCCCGATAAAGAATTCAAAGGCGGCACTCCACATCTAGGTGAGTGGAGTTGGCATAATAAATTACCAGAGATATTAATTGCTACACACGATATCTATAAACAATATCTGTGAGATAGAATTTTACTTTTTGATTTGCGGGTTGCAGATAAGCTGTTTCTTTAATGGCCTTGGGAGCGAGAACGCAGATGCTTGCTCACTACGATTAAAGGTTGGGATGGTAGAAGGGGTCAAGTATTTCTTTTATTTAAGGGTCTTTTAAGCTGGTTTAACTGTTCAAAGTCAAAGGAAATTGATATTCATTTATAAACTTCATCCAGAATGGATCTTTAGCGTATTTCAGATATTTATCATAATTCTCCTTATGTTCTTTCTCATTGCCCAGTTCTTTATTACATAATGATGCATAATAATATGCAATCGCATGATCAGCTTTAGCCTTAATTGCCCGATTAAATCCTTCTAAAGCACGTTCATAGTCCCCAAGCTCAAAATCACTGTTATATACAAAATT
>Ga0187827_10007389_pt1 | contig 12234 bp, 12 predicted proteins | sample ETNtaG_39_FD_167969 | JGI IMG/M metagenome (GOLD analysis project Ga0187827, IMG submission 167969) | Marine microbial and viral communities from oxygen minimum zone, Eastern Pacific Ocean - ETNP2014_SV_150_PacBio MetaG (Illumina Assembly) | ecosystem: Environmental > Aquatic > Marine > Hypoxic... | reverse complement strand
CGAAGTCTGGCTATGCCATATCAAAATTGGCAGCAGAGAAATATGTAGAGGGGTTTGGGAAAGAATACGGAATAAACTATAATATCGGTCGTTTTTTTAACATATATGGACCTGGCCAGGTAGCTGAGTTTGTAGTACCCAGATTTATTAAAATGATTCAAAACGGTATTGTACCAAAAATATATGGAGATGGTAAACAGATAAGATCATACTGCCATATTTCAGATGCAGCCAGAGCAGTTAGTGACATCTTTCTTAATAATAACATACGGAATGAAATATTGAATATTGGGAACGATCTTGAACCCATTACGGTTACAGATCTATCAAGCAAAATCATTAACTTAATGGGAGCTGATTTAAAGCCTGAATTTGTTGATTTCTCAGATAGCGATAGGAATACAAGCAGAGAGATTTATTATAGGGTTCCGGACATAACAAAAATAAGAAGGTTGCTGAATTATGAACCAAGGATTATGATTGATCAGGGAATTCAAAGTGTTATTGATGGTGGAGACATTCCAGAATCCTGGGCAGAAACCATCGTAGAAGAAGGAAAATGAAGTATGTCATTGGCATTATTCAGGCTAGAGTTGGTTCAAGTAGATTGCCACGAAAGGTTTTACTGCCTTTAAATGGGAAGCCGGCTATATACCATATAATGTCAAGGGTCATGGCGTGTAATAACCTGCAAAAGGCATACTTAGCTACTTCTAAAAAACAAGAAAATGATATTCTTGCTGAAATGGCAAATGAATATGGATGGAATTTATACAGAGGTAGTGAAGATGATGTCCTTTCGCGCTATATTGATATAGTAACAAAAGAAGATCCTGACATTATTGTCAGGGTTAATGCAGACAACTTTGCTATTGATCCGCATGTTATTTCACATGGAATCAATGAAGTAATGGAGAAACAATTGGACGTGTGTACATCCTTTATAAGTAACACATATCCTTTTGGCGCAGGAGCGGAAGTATCTACTACAGAATGTATTTTGAGGATCAATAGGGAAACAAAAGGAAAAAACAATAAATACCGAGAACATATTTTCTCCTATGCTTATGAGCATCCTGAAAAATATCGTGTAGGTTTTCTAAAAGCGCCTAATGGATTACGTAGACCCGATATAAATGTTTCCGTAGACACAGAAGAAGATTATCATGACATGTGTCGCCTTTATAAAAATTTTATAGGAAGGGAAAGTAGTTTCATCCTTAAGGATGTGATAGAGAAATGGGACGCTATTGATTCAAAACAAGGTAAAAATAATTGACTTTTTCAGGAAAATCAACTTGATGTGCTTGTTTCTGAAAGGTGGAAACTGCCCAAACCTTGCTACAAACTTCTTGAGGAGCTGCCAGTACGTACCCAAACTCGGGACTCACACTGTATCTCAGTCCGGCTATATACATTTTGAGGTTGTTAAACTCAACAGACACCGGGTATTCGAGTAATTGAGAAATAGAGCATAGGGGTGCAAGTTCACTACATTCCATTACCAGTTCTTCTTTTTTATCATAGACTTGGTATTCTGGCTTAAAATGTTCCGCGAAGCAGAAAAGTATTATGAAGAAGCATTTGGCTTCCCTTTATACTCAACTATGAGTTTTGAGAATGTGTATAGTGTTGTGGATACTTTGAGAAAAATGTTGTAAAGCTATTCGGTATGAAAACTATAAAGATTGGAGATGGGAAGGTTGGTGATGGAAATCCTTGTTATGTACTTGCTGAAGCGGGGTGCAATCATAATGCTAATATAGATATTGCCAGAAAATTGATAGACATGTCCGTGGAGGCAGGAGCTGACGGAATAAAATTTCAGACTTATAAAGCAGAATTGATGTACTCAAAAAAAACACCTATGATGAAACATTTCAAGGATAGATTAACTGCAAAAGATGACGCTACAATGTACGATCTGATAAAAATGACTGAGCTTCCCTATGATATGCACGCTCCTATAGTCAATTATTGTAAAGAAAACAATATACCGTTTCTTTCAACTCCTTTTGATGAAGAGTCTTTGGATTTTTTAGATGGTTTTGATGTGCCGGCTTATAAAATAGCTGCTTTTGAAATGACTCATTTTCCCCTTTTGCGAAAAGTAGCTCAAAAAGGTAAACCTATAATTCTGTCGACAGGGATGTCTAGCCTTGGTGATATTGAGAAAGCTATCGAAATAATTTATCGAGAAAATAATAACCAGGTTGTCCTTTTGCATTGTGTCAGCAATTATCCTGCGCAACCCGAAGATTATAATTTGCGTGTTATAAATACACTAAAAGCAGCTTTTGGTTTACCGGTTGGTTTATCTGATCACACCTTTGGTATCGAGGTTTCAAAAATTGCAATATCAATTGGGGCTAATCTTATTGAGAAGCATATAACGATAGACCAGAAACTTCCTGGCCCTGATCATTATTTCTCACTTACTAAAGAAGAATTAACAGAGCTTACACAATTTAATAAATTAGCAGATAAGGTCTTGGGGTCTCCAATAAAAAAATGTACTGAAGCTGAAAAACCAATGAAAAATATAGGAAGGAGAAGCCTTGTTGCTGGAGTTGACATTCCATCAGGTACAAAGATCACAAGAGCTATGATAGAGGTTAAGCGTCCGGGAACAGGTTTAGACACAGGGCTAATTAGCACATTATTAGGAACAGAGACAAGGCGTGATATTGAAAGAGATGAGCCCTTGTCCTGGGATATGTTTTTAAAGTATCCAGATTGAGTTATATCTTAATGGGCTGACTAAATATGAAAGTAGTTTTTGCCGGTGGAATGACAATTAGTGCTCAAATTCTCGACATGTTGTGTAGAGAAGGAGAGATACCTGTGCATACATTTGGTTATCCTCCATCACTTGCACACCGAAGTAATTATATGTCACTCGATAGTTTGGCAGAACAATACAATTTTCCTCTTACAAAATTAAAGGATATTAATGATCTTTGTGTTTTAAATATATTAAAACGCGTTAAACCTGATTGGTTTTTTGTTTTTGGTTGGAGTCAGCTGGTCAAAAAAGAGTTGCTTACGATTGCAAAGTATGGAACTTTAGGATTACACATGTCAAAACTTCCAGAAGGCAGAGGTAGGGCTCCTGTAGCCTGGACTATCATAAAGGGTAAAACTGAAGGATGTGTCAGTTTGATATGGCTTGAACCAGAAGCAGATAGTGGTCCTATAGCAGTTCAACGTACTTATCAGATATCGCCTTTTGATGATGCAGGTTCTGTAGTAAATAAAGTAAATCTTATCGCATGCGAGATTATCAAAGAATCTTTGTCTGATTTGCGAAAGGGTTCTTTGCAAAAGATTAACCAGGATGATTCTAATGCAAGTTACTGGGAAAAACGAACACCAGAGGACGGGATTATTAACTGGAGTTTACCGGTTAGGAATCTGTACAACTTTATTAGAGGGACCACTAGCCCCTTTCCAGGTGCTTTTGCATATATAGATGGTATTAAAGTGATAGTATGGAAATCAGGTATGATAGAGATGGATATTGCAATGCTTCCAGGAACAATAATAGGAGAATATTTTGCACATGATAATGAACCAGAAATGGGTATTGCAGTAGCGTCCAATGGAGGAATATTGATTTTAAAAAAAATTAAAATTGGAAATGAAGTTTTGAGTGGTAAGAGTTTATTAGAAAAAGCGAACTTATGGAAAGGTAAGCAGTTTGATTCATAATATGAATTTTAATAATGTTTTAATTGTAGTTGCTCATCCTGATGGTGAAGTTTTAGGCAATGGTGGGTGTGTTAAATCCTTTGTCATATGGAAAAAAATTCTTGAACATGATCATAGATTGTTGCGTTAATTAAATTGATGAAGAATGTGGTTAATATTTATCTAAGATCTAAAGGCGGATTATTTCATGGATGGGGGCATGTTATAAGATCGCTTACAGTTGCGCGCTATTTGAAGAAATCTGATAAATCTATAAAGATTTTTATGGCTGTAGAGGGGGGCACAGTTATAAAAGAATTTATGGATAAACAAGATATAAAGTGTTTTGTTTTTGATGAGCACAGTTCAATTTTTCGGGAGAGAGAAGAGATTAGAGATTTTTCCCCTAACATTATAATTGTAGATATGCTGGATGTCCCGGAATACCTATTGACTCTTTATGAAGAGAGTAGCGATAAATTAGTTATATTTAATGATTTAGGGCGTAATTATAATAATGGTGATATTTTAATTTGCCCTCAAATTTTAAGTGCCTATCCTCAAAGGAAGAATAACCAAAAGCAACTTAACGGCACTGATTATTTTGTTATCAGTGAGGGAATTGAAAAGAATAGATACCGGCCGGAAGGTATACCTGTCAATGCGAAATCTTTATTGATTATAATGGGTGGTTGCATACAACAGGTAGTTTTTAAAAAACTGATAGAAGTTGTAGAAAAGCTTAGAAACTTAAATCTAGAAATATATTTTTCTCTTGGATTTGACAATGATGTAGACATGAATTGTTACAGGCAACTAGAATCACATGGAGTTTATTTTATAAAAGGTACTGATAATATAGGCGAGTTTATGACAAAAGCCGATGTTGCAATTAGTTCGTCCGGATATGTAAAGTATGAGTTGGCCGCAACCGGGACCCCATCTATTCTTGTTAGTGTTGTTGAACACCAGGATGAATTGGCTAAAGCGTTTGTTGAGAAATCAAATTGTGCTGAGTATTTAGGAAATATTATCGAATTGGAAGTGGCAGCAATTGCAAATAGTGTGATAAATTTGATTAAAGACAAGGAGAGAAGAAGGGACATGGCTAAGGCGGGACAGGGGCTAATTGATGGCAATGCCCTGGAACGTATTAAGCAGGAAATACTTGTTGAAGCATAATTTTACAAAAGTGAAGGAAAAGCTACAGTGGACTAAGAGGATTAAGCAAGATAAAGTTGACAACCTTTATCTGAAACGGTTTGGTAAGAAGTACAAAGAATATCGACAACTATGGAATAAAGCAGGAAAAGATTTCTTGCCCGATTTCCCTATCCATATTGATATAGAACTTATTGATGCTTGTAATCTTGCATGCATTCATTGTTTTCGCAATGAAGAAATTGCTCGTAAAATGGGGATAACAATTAATACAGGAGCAAGATTTCCTTTAAATATATTTAAAGAAATAATGGATGAGGGTAAAGCATATGGCCTTAAAGCAATTAATTTAGGGTTCTCAGGTGAGTGTTTGTTAAGGGATGACATATGCGAATTGATTAATATTGCTTATGAATCTGGTGTTTTGGACATAAGATTGATAACTAATGGTATTTTAATCACACACAATTTGGCAGAGAGACTGTTAAATAGCCGGTTAACATTTCTTTCCATGTCTATTGACGCCACTACATCTAAAACATATGAAAATTTAAAAGGCAAAGATTGCTTTAAACAGTTAGAAGATAATCTAACTTATTTAATTCAAAAAAAGAAAGAGTCAAGAAAGGATTTCCCTTTAATTAGAGGTAGTTTTTATACCTCACCGGAGAATCAGGACGAGTTTGGTCCTTTTTTAGAAAAATATCAAGATAATTTTGATTTTATTGATTGTCAGGATTTCAAGGATTTAAGAAACGTAAAAAAACATAAGAAGGGAAATAGCTGTAAAATGCCATTTCAAAGATTAGCAATTTTTGCAAATGGCGACGTTGCGCCGTGCTGTTCTTTTTTTAGCAAGAAATTAATTGTCGGTAATATAACACAGTCAAGTGTTAAAGAAATATGGGATTCTAAAATTATGAAAGGTATACGAAAAGGATTGGAAAATAAAGGACCTTCAAAGGTTTGCGGAGAGTGCCTTCAAACAATTGGATAGCAATCTCCATGCTGCCTTGACTAATAGAATGGACATTGTAGATACAAATAAGATATCTCCTGTTTTTATAACCGGGACTTATAGGTCTGGCACAACCCTCCTTGTTAGACTGCTTGACAATCACCCTGAACTTTCCATTTGGGCGGATGCAGTGCATTTTTTTAGATATTGTTTTAAAAAATATGAGCCTTTTAGCGATTATGGAAACGCATTTAAGCTTGTTAGTGATGTTGCAGGAAGGTTGCACAACAGATTTGGCATGGATGTTGATGCGGATGATATACATGGTTCAATTGATAAAAATAATATCACTTATGCCTCTGTATATAATGCAATATATTCTTCATCGTTTTTTCTTCAGGGCAAAAAACGATGGGGGGAGAAGACAGTTCTTGCATGGACTAGCGTTGAGGATTTCATAGAGATGTTTCCGTTGGGCAAGGTTGTTATTCTTATTCGCGACCCCCGCGCTGTTCTGGTTTCATGGAAAAAAGAAACATTTGCAAAAAAACCGTTATATCTTGACGCTATCTTTAATTGCCTTGGAATCATGCAACATAGCGGAAAATTAAAAAATAAATTGGGAAATGATAGGGTTATTGTTTTGCAATTTGAATCTCTTATTAAAAACACTGAGCATGTATTAGATGAATTGTGCGATTTTCTAAATGTTAAATATTCAGGCTTATTGTTGGATACAAGTAAATTTAATGATTCAAAAGATGATAAACATAGAACAAATCTGGCGTTTCCCGAAAGAAACAAGAATGACTCAGGAATTAAAACTGGTCCTATTAATGATTGGCATAACCTAATTGAAAAAGATGAACTTTTAATTTGCAATAGAATAGCCGCTGACGAACTCGATGCTTTTAATTATTATGATTTACGTGATGAAGTTGGGAATGACAGTTGGTTAAAGAAAGTCTTTGACAATATGCCTGAATATTTAAGGCAAAATTATTTGAAATGGAAAAATTGTGGTGTAGGCCATGAAGGTTATCCTTTGGACCCTACAAAATCAGAAAATTGGGACCCAAAAACATGTAAGAATTTTGTTGAATAATCCTGCAAAAAAATATGAATGTACTTGGAATATGTGTTTCACACGAGGCTAACGCTTCTATTTTTATTGATGATGTTCTAGTGGCCGCTGTTGCCGAGGAAAGATTTAGTCGTTTAAAAATGGATATGCGATATCCTAAAAATGCTATTGAGTTTTGCATTAAATATGCAAACATTCAACCTGCTCAACTTGATTGTGTTGTTCTGGTGACGGAAAATGATTTTCCTGAAATGTATATGGTTAATAGGATTGCCAGTTTTTCAGTTGATGATTTTATTAAAGAACAGCATGAGTATTGGAAACCTGTAATTTTTGATAAAAAAAGTGTCAATTATTTGAAAATATTTTCAGATAAAATTTGTGATAATTATTATGATTTATCCGTATTTTTAAACGCTGATATGACTCCGGAGGAAAAATCAGTAAAATATCTTCAAATTAGAATGAAAGCTATTGCAAACCATCTTAAAATAGATGAGTCTAAAATTAAAATAGTCAAACACGAGCATGCTCACGCGTACTATGGTCTTTATGCCGGCCCCATTAGAGACAAAGCTTTAGTTATAACTGTTGAAGGGGGTGGTGAATACTCAAACAGTACTGTTAGTATTTTTGACAATAATAGATTAAAAGAGCTTAATTTTACAAAAAAAAACCATTTGGGCCACTTATATAAATTTGCCACATTGATTTTAGGTATGAAACCAACTCACCATGAATATAAAGTTATGGGATTGGCCCCTTATGCAAACAAGAAGGAGGTTGATAAAGCATATAGTTTTGTTAAAAATATTTTTAAACTAGATGGATTAAATGTAGGAATTAATGAAGGGCCCAAAGATTTTTATTTTTCTTTTTTAAAGAAGTTTGAAGGGTGCAGATTTGACGGCATAGCCGGTGCCGTTCAAAAGGTTGTTGAAGAGATTATGGCAAAATGGGTTAATCATTGCTGTATGGAATTAAACGTGAGCAATGTGGTCCTATCGGGAGGGGTCGCGCAAAACATAAAAGCTTGCCAGGTAATAGGGGAGTTGGATATTGTTGATAATATATGTGTCGCCCCTATTTCAGGAGACGGATCATTGTCTATTGGCGGCTGTTATTGTGCTATAGACAGAGATTTTGAGAAGAGAAAACTGAATAAAAGCGACATTAAACCTATTGAAAATATATATCTAGGCCCTGAATATTCAATTAAAGAGATTGATGACGCTGTTTTTGCGAGTAATTTAAGCCAAAACTGCAAAATTTTAGAAAATGTTAATAATAATTTTATTGTTGATCAATTGATTAATGATAAGGTTATTGCAAGGTTTAGCTCAAGGATGGAATTTGGACAAAGGGCCTTAGGCAATCGTTCATTAATTGCAAATCCTAAAAATGCCGGCATGATAAAAAAGATTAATGATAAAATAAAATTCCGTGATTTTTGGATGCCATTTACTCCGACTATATTGAAGGAATATGAAAGCGAATATATTATTAATCCAAAGAAATTTGAGACGCCTTATATGACGTTGTCGTTTCATTCAACTGATTTGTTTCAACAAAAAGCGCCTGCGGCTATCCATCCTGCAGACAAGACCGTGAGACCACAAATATTAAAACGGGCGCAAAATCCGGAATATTATGATTTAATTAAATTGTTTTGTGAGAAAACTGGAATCGGGTCGGTCCTAAACACTTCGTTAAATCTTCATGGAGAACCTATGGCATGTTCTCCACAGGACGCGGTTCATACATTTATCAATTCTGGAATTGATATTTTGTTATTTGATCATATTGCTATTGTGAGAGAATGAAGATGATTTATAAGATAATTGCTATTTTCAGGAAATGAAGCTATGCTAACAGTGCTATTTGTTTTAAAGAAAAACGTCTTTTATCTTGACCTTGCAATTGTTCTGGCTCTTCTCAAGAAAGAGGGTTTTAAGGTTGAAATATTGTTCGAGGAAGTAGAGAATGAGAATTTAATAAAAAAGATAAAATCACACAATCCCTCTCTAATAGGTTCTTATACAGAGGTTTTTGATCTGCTTAATAATAATCTAGCCCAAACATTGTATCTATTGGAGAATATAAAGAAAGAGTTGCCTGGTACTACGGTTTTCTTAGCAGGGATTCATAGTACAATATATCCTGACATCATAAACCAGTATCGATTCCTTGATATACTGTTTGTTGGAGATATGGAAACTAGCATAGTTGAAGTCGCAGGTAGCGTAAGACAAAAGCCTTATAGTGGTGTACAGGGGATTGTGTGCCGTAATGGTGACGAGATTTGCCACAACCCTCCATCGGTCCCCACGGATTTAAGTAAATTGCCTTTCCCAGACTTTGCTCCATTTTTAAGATATCCTGGAGCGTTTAGATATGGACATCAGATTCCGTGGGCTCGCGGCTGTCCGAATCATTGCTCGTTTTGTTTTAATCCTAAGATTGCTGAGATTGCGGGAACTGATTTTGCCAATTCACCACGCTATTTTCCAGTGAAATATTTGATAGATATAATCAAATATCTTAAAGAAAATGATAGTTCTTTTCAGATTTTGTATGTGGGTCAGATTTCAAATTTAGAATCCAAACAATTCTTTCGCGAATTTTGTGAGCTGTATAAAGGTTTGAGAATTCCTTATGTGATACCGGCTAGGTTAGATACACTTGATGAAGAAGTGGTTCAATTATTAAAAGAATCAAACTGTTCTAAAATAACAATCGCAATAGAATCTGGAAATGAGAGGTTAAGAAATCAAGTTCTAAAAAAGAATTTAGATGATGATGTTATTTACAAATCTATGAAATTGTTAAAAAAATACAATATACGCGTTGGATGTAATATTATAATGGGTTTTCCTGATGAAACTATTGATGATGCATTTGCGTCACTGGAAATGGCAAGAAGAATAAAAGCTGACATTATTAACACTCAGATTTTTGTTCCCATAAAAGGTTTAAATATCACTTCATATGCTATAGGAAAAGGATATCTTTCAAAAGATTTAGATATAAATAGTTTTAAGTACAAGAAAAGCATTTTAGATATAAAAAACAAGCGATATTTTGAAAATCTTGTTTGTCTTGCGCCATTGTACTTAGCGCTTCCATTAAAACCTTTATTAAAGTTTTTACTTTTGATGCCTTCTAACAGATTTTTCTCATGGGTGAAGATATTGCCAAGGGTTAAAGCTGTTTTAAACTACGAAATGAGATACAGCTCTATCTTAGACAAATTTAAGTATATTTTATACGTGCATTATTATATTTTTGTAAGGAATAAATGGCCCGAAAGAATTGTAGTAGAAAAGCCAGTTAAAAAGATGTGATTAACTTAAAGAGATGGAACAAAAGCCGTCATACAAAGATCGTCTAAAATCTAATGATAATCAAAATCCGGTACCTCTATTAAAAAAGCAAATCGGATATGTTCTTTTTGTATTGTACAATATTATTTGTTTAATAGCCTCCTGTCTGTACAGAATCTATTATTTGCGTCTGTACAATAACCTGGACAAAGACTTCTTGAAATTTTCAGAGGTATTTGGAATATGGGAAGTTTCACCAGCGTGGATGAAATCTCAAGAGATGATTTTCTACAGGCAAGTACAATTAGTATCTCCAAGCTTGGAAATAGGGTTTTGCAGGGGGGATATTTCCAGCCTTATATTTGAAGGTAAAAAGTTTGATTTCGGTTCTGAATACCTTTACTTTGTTGCTGCCAGGGCTGCTAAAGTGTACGATTTATGGAGGAATGTCTGTTCTTTTGATATGCACAATATTGCTCTAAAGGATGAATCGGTAAGTACAATATGTATGGTACATGTTGTTATCCATGTTGAGAATATAGACCAGGCTATGGGAGAAATATCAAGAGTTCTCAAAAAAGGTGGTTGTGTCTACTTTACAGGATATTCGGATAAACACTACAATACATCATTAATATGGCAATGTTTAAATGTATTTAATAAAAAATTAGCTGAAAGATATACAGATTTCCTATCTACTAAAAGAAGACACCCAAATAGGTTTTCTAAGGATGACTTAATAACACTCATATCATCTTATCATCTACAATTAAGAGAATTTCACTATTTTGAAACAGGTGTGTTTGCGTATATTACTTATTTTCTTGATTTCGTCTGTTCACATAACCACTGTTTTCAAAATGCTTTTTGCAGAAACAAAGGTGTTCAGGAGGTATTAAGAAAACTGTTTCGTTTTTATTATATTTCTATTGCGTACCCGGCATATATTAAAACTAAATCAAAGAAAAAGATGAAGTGGGGTAGTAATTTTTATGCTGTTATGAAAAAGAATGAGGAGGGTTGAATAATGAGAAACAATTTAGACCGTACGAAGAAATTGTCTCTAAAAGAAAATCGATACGAAGAACCAAAAGAGACACAAAAAAAGATGATAGAGCTTGTAATGAAGAGCGGCATACTAAAAGATGGATGTACGGTTTGTGATTTTGGCTGTGCTGCCGGTGAGTTATTATACAACCTCTCACGCAAGTTCCCCAACGCAAAGTATTTTGGTTATGAAATTATTTCGGAAGTGGTCGAGAAGGCACGTAAGAATGTTCCTGGCGTAGAATTTGAAACGGCAGATATGGTGGAAAAATCACTATTGCCAGAAGATTCATTAGATATAGCGATTATGACAGGTGTTCATCAATACTATGATAATTTTGAGCCCTGCTTTTCTAATTTATTGTATTGGACTCGACCTGGCGGCATAATTTATGTATTTGGGGCTTTTAATCCATATCCTATGGATGTCCTTGTAAAAAGTAGATTTACAAATGATCCAAAAACACATCATGAGCCTGGATGGAACATGTTCTCCGTTGATTCTGTTTCAAAATACCTTGATTCCAAGCTTGGAGAGGGAAAACACTCATTTATCCCATACGAATTACCGCTTGACATAGCTATTAAGCCAGAAGATCCCCGGCGAACATGGACCTTCAAAGATAGCAATAATAAACGTCATTTAACAAACGGCATGTCATTAATCATAAATGCATATTTTTTAGAAATCCATCCGTAAAAAAGCATAATTATCTACACAATAATAATTGCAGTATTTGTTTCTCCAGGTTTTCATCGATTAGTAAGTAATAGAGAAACTTACATAATACTATTCTTTGAAACGAAAATGTCAATTTAAACCACTACTTTGTTATTGTGATAATATATGTATTTTTTAGGCATTAATTGGGAAACTATATCCGGATCGGCTTTACTTAAAGATGATCGCATAGTGGCTAGTGTCTCTGAGGAGCGGTTTACAAGAGTTAAAAAAGAAATATCGTTTCCTA
>Ga0187827_10007387_pt1 | contig 12235 bp, 12 predicted proteins | sample ETNtaG_39_FD_167969 | JGI IMG/M metagenome (GOLD analysis project Ga0187827, IMG submission 167969) | Marine microbial and viral communities from oxygen minimum zone, Eastern Pacific Ocean - ETNP2014_SV_150_PacBio MetaG (Illumina Assembly) | ecosystem: Environmental > Aquatic > Marine > Hypoxic... | reverse complement strand
TAAAGTGAATGTCTGTAAATTTTCTTGCCAATTCCGCCACCGTAGCTCAGTTGGTAGAGCAACGCATTCGTAATGCGTGGGTTCTAAGCTACTTTACCGAGAAGCAAACTCCTTTTTTGATGGCTCTGTGTCCCGAATTAGCGTGTCCCGAACATCATTTTCTGCCTGTTTTCGGGCATTATAATCACGAGCCAAGCTTGGGAAGTCAGCGTTAAGCATACTCAGCTTGTGTGTGGTGTACTTTTCCGTCACCTTAACTGAGCTATGACCAAGCTCTTTGGACACCTGATAGATGTCCCGTGTTTCAAGATAACGCATCAAAGCAAATGTATCCCGAAGGTTATGAAACTTCAGCTCTGACCTTCCAATATCCCGAACAGCTTTCTTGAATACCTTGCTGAATCGTTGGGTATGGTTGTCAATTGTAGAGGATGGGCTTCTCCCCTCCCTCATATCTTTAACAAAGCACATCTGCTGATATGTGAGCTGTATCTCTTTGGAGATTCCTGATTTGGAGGCAGTGGCTTCAACGACCAACCACCAATCATCATCACCGTGCATCTGTAATTTGCCGTTAAACGGCTCTCTAAGCCGACATCCAGTAGCACGATAGAATGTAAATACATCCTTATGAAACCGACTGAGCCAAGGGAGTTGCATCAGATCAGCAAACTCTGTTTCGCTCAGATAAGACGGTTTCTTCTGGGGCAACTTGCCCTTGTAAACCTTCGGCTTGTCATCCAAAGACAGACCAAGCTCCTTCCGCTTGTCATCGTAGAGCCAATCAATAAAGCAACTGACCCGTGTCATCTGAATATGCACACCCGTTTCGGTAAGCCGATTTTTACATCTCTCCATAAACTCCTGAATATGCGATGCCTTAAGCCCCTTCACAGGGCAGGTGGCACCAACAGACTCAATCAGGTTATTAAGAACTTGCTGGGTGCGTTTTATCGTTTTGGGTCTGTTTGATAATGCAACTCTCCTAAAGTGGAGATACTCTTCAACTGCATCAGAAACTGTCATCTGAACAATCGTTGAAGTACCTACTTCATTAAGCCAAGGGAACAGTTTTTTCAAGCTCTCCTTATCACTCCCGATGACACCAGACTTGATGTCAGCTTCGTATTTATTGACACCACAATTCTGGTCTTTAAGAAGTTCTAAAGCCACAGCTTTGAACTTGGTTTGGAGCGGAATTTGAATCTCATCCTCTTTAACCCCATTCCATTTGCGAATCCGAGCGTAATACTTATCTCTGCGTTTGATTAATCCCGCCATTATATCACCTCACTATGCTAAACACCCCCAGCAGAAGAATGTCCGCCCGTAAGAGCGGTGGAGGCTTCGCAGACACTCCCTTCTGATGGGGGATTTTGATGTAAGGATAGTCTTACGGTTCACATTAACAGAATGTAAGCGTAGGTGATACACCAGTCAAGAGATACCAATTTCAGTCGGTACTTCCTCCTCCTGCCCTTTTGCCTCTTTTGCGTAGGGTAGTAATGGTATAATATTGGATAGCCTATTTCAATAGACACAAAGCTCAAACCTGCTTCCCTCGCTTAGGGTCTAGTTTATTAGGCACTAAAAACATGAAAAGTGTAGTTAGTGCCTATTGGAATAGGGGGACTAGTGCCTATTGGAATAGGGTGGTTTTTATCTTTTTCTTCCACTTATACCTTTAGTAAACCTAGTACTCACCCCTACCAGTGATTTCTTAGCCTTGGGAATTTCTTTAGCCCAATTCTTATCAGGATAATTCCTCCAACGTTGTTGCTCATCTGGTATTTCCTTCAAGGTCAATATCTTGTATTGTGCCATATCACCAATACCCGTGCCACCACGATATGTCATCTTTATACATCCAACCTTGATTAAGAGATTTCTTGCGTTGATGTAAGACTGCTTAACACAGTGGAATTGACTCATGAACTGACTTTGCGTGATGGAAATCTCCCCATTATTGGGATAGATGTGGTTTACGCTACGCTTACGGTGTCTTATTTTTTTAACATCAACTTCGCACATCATGCAATGAAGAAGATTCCTTGCGGATAGTGTAAGAGCTTGGTAAGCAGGGGAGTAATACAATTCATTTTTGTACCAAGCTCCCCAATTTATCTTTGGCTTATACTTTGCCACTCTCACGTCCTGATTTAGAGGTCAATATGGTGCGGGTATAGGCGATAAATCCGCCCGTAGACGCATCTTTTTGTAACCCCCCATACCTAGTGCTGCATAATCGCCTTAAACTCTGCTTAGCCAATTTTGGAGAGCTATATCGTAAGTGGAAAATCCTCATTCCTTTGTAGTAATCCTGATCCCGATGAAACCGTGTGCTACCAGCATCAGTAGTGGTCTGACGCCTTCTAAGCTTCCTTATGATATCTGGATCGTTAGTTTGAATACAATACTCCTGATGACGAGGGGTCTCTTGCCATAAGGCTACATAGTGAGTTACGTTATTTGTTTTCAAGCCAACGGTCTACCCAAGACTTCTTAAATAGGTTTTTCCCAGTGGCTTTACTGACTTTTAGCTTTCCCCTATTTATAGCCCTAGCTAGAGTTTTGTTGGAAACACTTGTGTAGGACTCAACTTCCTTGGTAGAAAGCCAATAATCACCAAATTTGGCTTCTTTTGTTTTGGTTGATATAACCATAACCTCTCCTTAAAAATATTTTAGTATTTTGTTAACATCTCAAGATGCTAACGCCAAAGCTCCAAGAGCAATAAAGCTCAGGAGCTATCTAAAATGATTTGTTATGGCTTATTAAGTTTTAAAGTACGTGTCTATTAAATGAGTATTAATTAAATCAAATTTTTTATTACTGTTTTGAAATCATCTATTATTATTTTTTTAATAATCATTTCAGATACTCAATAATACTACCTCGGGTATATTCAGCCAAATAAAACATCACCTTTTCTTTCATTTTTCCTATTTTTTCCTTATTTGTCGAGGATATCAAATGAAGAAAAAAGAAGTGATTAAGTATGAAAACTGATTCTATATCAGTATCAAAAGACAGTTTTTTAAGGGCTGGGTGTATTTGTCCGCATTTGACCTAGGCTTAATGCCTTTGGATTAAAGAACGCGAGCTCGAAAGGCTAGTTTACTTCCCATATTATATCCTGAATGGTATGAGAAAAGAGCTTTTTAAACTCCTCATTCTGGTATTCTTCAACAGTGTCATGAAGCCATTTTGCAAGTTCATCGATGTGTATGTATTTAACTAGACCCTCTTCTGGATGAGTTTTTACCCACTCACGACAAAAACGGTTGTTTTTCAGATATTCATAACAGAAGTCAGAACCGTCTGCATTATAAATAACAATTTTATCAATTTGATTTGAAGGTGAGGACTGAAGACGGGTCAAAAAATCGGTGGAATAACGCTCATCATCTCTTAACCAAGGATGGACTAAATCAATAAACAGAGAATCATTGTATTTGCTGGGATAACTTAATAGTTCATCACTAACAAGATGACCTTTCGCAAAATATCGAGATCTACTACCACCAGAAAAACTAATTTCTTGGTGGCCATAATAACACATATGAAAAGGAAGAAGTTCAATGAAGTAAGGACAGGTAGGTTCAAACAAGTTTTGATAATATGCTTCGCTTATGTGATCAACATCAACGTGACCCCAAGGCGGGTTAGGTTTGTTAGGCAACAAAGTTGAAAGAATTTCATTTAAATCAATATCATGTTTTTCGAAATCGCTTACATGATAGTCTAATTGAAGGTGTTGACGACTAAGATCATCAACGAAAGCAGCTCGAATACGATCTTCAAACGGACCATGATTTATTGTTTCATAATAATCACCTATTTGGTAAGAAAGCTCAACCATGCGATAAAGGAATCGAGGCTCTGGGTTTAGGTCAATTGAAGAATCGGGTTTAGGATCAATCATATGATTTTAAGAGAAATACAAATCATCAAAAGTTTTAACTAAAATTTTTGTAGAATCTGGTGATAAAAAGTTTTTATTGGCGGTCAATAAATATCTTTTTCTAGCAAATTGCTCTAAAAATTTTCTAATATTTAATATGGCATCAGAATTTTGGAATTTTCCATTAAACAAAATATTATATAAAAATTTAAGCCTATCAACATCAATGGTATTATTTTGATAGCAAATATCAAGATAATAGGTTTTTATCGTTTTATCATCTCGCTTGTCATCTCGGTATATACTATGTGTTATCTTTTTTAATTCACTAACTCTTGCTAAACAATATTGAGAAACATTGGTCTGTTTTAAAAATTTGAGATCAACCTTCTTTTTTATTAAATCATTATCAAGGAGAATTTGGGTAACCTCTTTTATAAGATTACTAAAATTAAGGTTTTCATCGGAAGTAATATCTTTTTTAAGCTCTAACATACAGTCTTCAGAGTAAAAGCGACATCCAATAAAGGTTAATAAAAGAACCATATCCTTATTTGATAGGGATTTTTTTTCTGAAACAAAGTATGTAGTATTTAATTCATTTAATAAATGTTCAAGATTAATGATATTTCTTGATTTCTCATATTCCCACAAGCCTTTAAAGGTTATTATGTAATATCCAAAATTATTATCTAGACTTTGTATATAATCTTTTTCAATTAATGACTCTTTAATATCTTTATCAAATTCTTTTCTGTGCAAAGAACAATCATTTATTTTTTGTAATACATCTGTTTTTCTTGAACTTGTTAGAATTTTTAAAAAGACAGATTCCCCATCTTTTTGTTTACCTTTTAATTTAGAATAAAATTTTCCTAAAATATTTTTTTCATTTAATTTCATTCTAAGTCAATAAAGATTGAACTTTTATTTCATCAGCTTTTTGAACAAGAATTGCAATAAATATTGTTCCATTTTCATATAATTCTTTTAAACGGTCCTTTATCGGTTGCAATGATTTATTGTCCATATGGGCTATCTCATCAAACAAAACAATGTTTTTCTTTTTTGGGTCAAGTGAATTTATTCTATTTAATAATGAAGCTGATTGTGATCTACCTGTACCGAAACTTTGAAAATCAATTGTTCGACCATCTTTAGTTGTAATTGTTTTTTTTATTGGATCAATTAATTCAACCTCATAATCATTACCGGCATGGTTAATTGTAGGGGTCTTTGTTGAAATATATCTAAATAAAGATTGTCTGAATTTCTCTTCTTTATCATTTTCAACAGCACTATTAGATGAACTAAGACTTTTAAAATATGTTTTAAATTGATTACCAGTATTGAATATTATAGAGTTCAATTCATCCAAAATGTTTGTAATTATATCCTTGTCGGCTGAAAATTTGGGTCTTTTTGCATTTTGAAGTTCTTCTATTAATTTTTCTTGAGCATCAACCTTTATTTCTATATCATGAAAGCTTTTTCTGGCTGATCTGGTTCTAGCGTCTAAAGAATGCAAATGTTCACTAAAATCTTTAAGACTTAATTTGGCTGCATCACCATATTTATGTCTAACAACGGTTTTAAAAGTTTCAGTATCCATATCTTTTTCTAGTTTTTTCAACTCAGCCGCCCATTTTTTTTCATCCTTTTCGAGAGCTTTAATTCGTATATCTAAAGCATCATATTTTGCTGATAAACTTTCATAATTTGATTCACTCTCAGTGAGGTTTTCATCTTTAGATAAATTAGAATATGCTTCAACACCATCAGTGATATTGGTTTTAATTTTATTTATTACGTCAAAAATATTGTCAAAATTTTCTTGAAATTCGGAATCTGCATGTTGTGTAAGATATTTATCTATTGTTTCTAAAAAAATCTTTATATCAGGACCTATATCATCATTATCAATCACATCAGGTCTTTTATCGATAACCTCTTTCAGAGTTATTAAAAATTCAACATTCTGATTTATTTCAGGATTTACTACCTCAGTTTGTAATTGATTACAACACATCTCTATCTCATATATAATTGAATAATAGCCTTTACCCTCATTATTTTGAATATCATTAGCCATATCTAATTTTTTAAATTTTGCTAATTCCTTTTCAATTGCTTTTTCGGTATTAATACCTATATCCTCTAAATGATCGAATAACTCTTCATTATAATTTTCGGAATTGACATAAAATTTTCTAATTACAGATTTTGATCGTGATTTTTTTACTTTAGCACCTTTTAACGAGGACAATTCTTTTTTAACTTCATTGAATTTTGGATATTTCTCTTTAAGACTGTGACTGCAAGCATCTAATTCTTTTATAACTTGATATTTCTTTAATGTTGCCCTCTCCTCTTGAACATTGCCATATTTTTTTTCGGCTGTTTCTTTATTTTCTTTAAGATTAATTAATACTTTTTCATAATTTTTTAATTTTTCTTTTGGATCTTCATCCAATAAAGAATTTATTTCAGTTAAATAATTGTTAAAATTATCTACAATATTATGAATATCATTTAATTTCACTTCACTTTCTACGAGGAGTTCTTCTAATCTTTTTGTAGGATTTGAAGGAATATCATAAATCAAATTGAAATCCTTTTTAAAATTATTGAATATGAGACGATTGTCGTTCAATTTTCTATCAAACTCACTTGAATCTAATGATTTATTACAAGTGAAATTTATTTCGTCCCCTCCTCTATTATAGGTAACAATCAAATTGTATTCTATTTTTGAAAACTCCATTTCAGGGTCTATTAGCCAGTCTAATTTCTTTTTCAGTTCTTCATTAATCTTCTTTGGATCTTCTTTATAAAAATCTAATCCATAGGCTGATAATGCAATACAATGAAGTAAAATGCTTTTTCCAAAATCATTTGGCCCCTCAATAAGAACTGCATTATCAATACAATTCAATTCATCACTTGATGGATAAGGTTTTGTTGAAACTTTATCGTATTCTACCAATTTGCTTTTGTATTCTATCACTTTTTTCTTTTCTTCATTAATTCTATTAAAATTTTCACAGTTTTTTCATCTTCACCTTCACATTCAATAATGTTTCTCAATATTTCTTTTTGAATATCAGTTGATTGTTGCTCAACCAAAAATTCAATGAAATCGTCCTTAAGTTTTTTATTATTATTTCTCAATACTTTCTCTTCGTTTTCTTTGTACACCTGACGGTGTCATAGGAAATTTTACCCATTTCAAATGTGGCATTTTATGTATTTGTGCCACGGCATAACCATCTCCTAGTGATTTCAAATCTTCACCTTTGACATTTAATTTGCCCGCTGTCGTTTTATCTTGCGTTCGAAATGAAATTAAAGTCCCAACAATATTTGTTAATCCGGTAGGTATTGTTGCTAGATCTTGTGAAGCAAAAATTATTCCCATCTCTCTAGATCTTCCAGTTCTTGCAATTTGTTCTAAATATTTTAACGCTTCACTTGTTCCTTGATCTTTTGAATGAAATTTATGTGCTTCATCGACTATGACTAATACAGGTGTGTTTTCATATTTCCCTGAAGACTTCTCTTTATTAATTACTTTTAAAATATGTCTAAGAAAAATTGATCCAAATTCAATTGCATCATCTCCACTTAAATCAATTGTTGAAAATTTTCCTTTTTGCAAAAAATCCGTTACATCTACAGGTTTTGCATCAGTATCAAAAAATTTGACAGCCAAACTTATTGCTCTAGAAATATTCCCACATGTTTGCCCCGGCATCTCTTGTGCGGACACCGTACCATTTATATCTAATGTTGGAAAAAGTCTATTATCATTAAAAATCTCATCGAAATAATTAACAAAATCAATAAACTTAACGTCTGATTTACTTTTTACGCTGTCTTGCCAAGATCGAAAGATTTCTGGGAACCACCGTGTAGCTATAGGACTCATCTGCTCTCTTATTAATCCAAGCAATGATTCAGGGTCCAAATCCATAATTTTTAATGTTATTTTGTGTACTCTAGAACCATCAACTGAGCTGGATGGTGATGCTGAACCACTTGGTTGATAGATTTCGAAATTATCGATACCTAATGCAGTCATGTTTATTGAGTCCCATTCCTTTAATATCGTATCATTTGTCTCTGTTGTAGGTTTTTCCATATGAAGAAGGTCATCTTCTTTTACATTTAAAGCTATTACGCAACCATCTAAATTCTTTACAAAGTGATTGGCTAAATATTTTATTGCTACAGTTTTTCCACTACCCGTTTCTCCGCAAAGCACAGTTTGGTGCCAAAACATATAATTATTGAGCCCGACATTCATGAAATTGCCTTCCGCACTTTTTATCAAATTACTTTGGTTATTATAAACTGTGGCCGGAAAAATAAATGGGCCGTTTGTATAAGATCCTATGGCTTCTCGGATTTCATCCACAGTTGATCTTTCCGCTATAGATCTAGGATAAATAAAATCAAATTTCCCATCATCTCTTGTTGAGAGATCTTTTAATCTACTCGCTATGATTTTATTATAACATTTTTCATCATGAACTAAACCCTCTAAATCCATCTCCACTGTAAGCGGTGTAGGAGCATAAGGTTCAATTTGTATTGAATCTTCAACTCTTAAAATGACCTTTGATGAAGTTTTCTTATTTTTAACTGTCAAGAAAGAACCAACTGATAACAACCCTTCTAACTCATTATCAGATGGTTTTGATCGTAGTTCTATTAATCTTTTGTTTTCACCCAATACAATCCATGACATAACTAGGCTCTCCCAAATCTTGATTGATTAACTGAGGGCACCAAACCCATACCTATAACCCTTCCATATGGATTGGCGATTTTCATTATATCCTTCGCGTAATATTCAGCAATGGCTATAAGACGAACTTGTGGGTTTTTAGGTTCACCATGATCTAGCACGAGGTAATATATCATATCCATAGCCTCCTCGAACAAATCCTTAAATTTTTGATATTGTTTTGTCTCAATTGACACACGCAAAGGGCTCACTTTATTAAATGATTTCAGGTAACAAAAAACTTCTGAATGTCCAGCATTTTTATCAAGATATGCCAAAAATTTTGATCTTTGACCAGCTTTCAAATTGTCACTGGCCCAATGAAGGTCTGAGTGATATTTATTTGGACAATAATGATTAACAAGCTGAAGACTGTCACTGTTTTTTGTCACATACACTGTTAGAATACTGTTTTCTTCTAATTCTTTTGTTAATCGAATTGTCCGAGAGGACAACTGACGACCAATCAACGGACCATCTACAATAAGTATTGAATTATTTGGAACAATTTTTTCTTGACAAAGAAAGTTAAATCTCTCATCATTATATTTTCTTTTGAAAGATGAACCAATTTGATCCTCCTCTGCATCTACATATGTGAATACATCACTTTTTTCAGCTATATCTTTTGATCTTGTAAAATAATTCGCAGTTAATTCACACGCTGCTGAATAATCGGAAATGTTTAAACCTATTCTTGTATGGCAAGTAAAAAAAACACTTCCAGATAAAGTTTCAATTTTTTGAATTGATTCATCATATCCAGCCATATTATAGGATTTTATAAAATCTAGACCTTTAATTGGATCAAGATTATAAACCATATTATCCTCCAATTCTGTTATCTTGGCATCGCCGAGATTGATTGAAGAATCGGATACATTTGTTGCTTCAAGATTTGAGGTTGGAACAATATTCTTTTTTCTCAAATCTTCAAATGTTTGATCCCAGTTATCAGTAATAACGGCACTTTCAAAGAATTTTTCTGATTTATCTTTTTTCATTAAAACCGTCCAGTTATATCAGAAAGTTGAGATTTGGATAATTTTACCCCATTACGCGGCAAATTGCAGACACGACTTGCCATAATTAACTCTTTCCCTAATTTCGGATAATTTGCCCAGTTTACTTTTTCTACGTGTTTGGACCTTTGCCTAGAATGATTTGAGTATAGATTCTTTATGAAATCTGCATTATCATAAGACAATAGCCATTTTTCAGGAAAGGATTTGAGGTATCTAGACAAGTTTATGTGATCTTCATCAGTATAGAAGTTCTCTTTGTAAAGATTTTTCCCTTTCAGATAATAAGGAGGGTCTAAATAGAAAAGCACTTGTCCAGTTTTAATTTTCTTATACATGACAAAAAAATTGGTCATGAAATTGATTGCATCACCTCTTTTGACATGTATTTTGGTTCTTATCTCTTTAATTCTATAGAGTCGTTCAACCAAGTTTGGAACATTATACCTAGCGGTTATTGAGTATTTCCCATTTTGATGTTTACCTCCAATAGGTCCTGCATTTAAAATCCCTGACCGATTACACCGGTTAAGGAAAAAAACGCAAAACGCCTTATCTATTGTGCTGGCTAGTTTTGCTGCTTTAGGATCATAGTACAAAGCCCGCTGTTTTTCCCACTGACGAATTTTGACGGGTGTTTGTTTTACTCGCTCGATGAAAGAATCAGGATCCATCTTCATTATCTTCCAGAACGAATAGAGGAAAGGATTTTTCTCGTTCAGAAATATTTCCTCTACGTAACCATTCATTAGAAGAGATAGGGCTGCTCCTGCACCACCAGCATATGGCTCAGCATAATACTGGATATCTATATTTCGTGTAACAACCTGCGATAAAAACCTAGAAAATGACGATTTCCCGCCGGGGTACCGAAAGGGACTATAAAAAACCTGTGACATTTATCTTTTCAGATTAACAATAAATCCACTCTATGGTCTAATTCCTAATGACAGAGTAACTATGTTGTTGAAACCGAAAAACCCACCCGCAAATTCAATCTATACATTTAGAATCATATAATCAACTATTCAAACTTCATTGAGTATCCCATGCATCATCTAACAGGTCCTTAAATATTTTCAGAAGTTCATCCAAGGAAGATTTCATTATATGAAAATCACGATGAACTGCCTTACCTCGGTGAACTACGTTTGAACGAACTTGAAAGTAATATTTAAGAGACTTTCCTGCATCATTCCCATCCAAAGTATATTTGCTTAAATCAGCTGCGTCATAGACCTCTCTTTGCACTTTTACGTGTTTCATCAAACTTTGGGCGAATTTTTCTTCCTCGGCAATATGCATGACCTTTTCATAAACATTTTTCCCAAGATAGTATCTTAATCCCGCATATCTTTCAAGGGCACTCCACAGAAGTGCATAAGCCATTTGCAAACGTAGGAGTGGTTTATGATCCTGCCCCAATTCCATATTATTTTTCAAAATTTCTTCAATCACATCTATTGAATCCATAAAAAATGGGTCTTCTTTACCGTCCCATTCCGTCAAATGTTCTAAATCAGTACTTCCTCTATGCTCTTTTCTGCCTATTAGTACATTTGCTTCTACATTATTTGAAACCGTCACTTCTTCCCAACGGTAGACTTTATGTGGTTCTATCTCAATTATTCTCTCATAGGCTTCTTTTTCACATCCATCTATAAAATCAATCAAAACCCCTTTTATGGTTGAATGATCCCCTTTAATCAGCAAGGGTATGCCATCTCTTTCCTTAAGATATCCTTCAACCTCGGAATCAGATATCTGCTTCACCAAATCTTTGATTCGAAAAAAACACAACTGTCCGGGTTTAAAAAGCCCATAAGCAAAAAACGGGGCTTCAAGTTTACTTGGAAGATTCACCTTTGTACCTTATAAGTTCTCCTTCAGCACCAATGTAAAATACATTCACCGGCAATCCATCTTTCTTTATGCATTCTGGGACATGTATTCTACCTGATAAATGCTGTAACACAACTGCTACAATGTAGAAGACTGGTGAAAAAGCCCAATTAATTAACAAGAAAGCTATTCCCCCCCACATTGAAATAGAGGCCGCTACTGACAAGAGGCCAGATGCTAAGTTCGAATACATATTGATGTCGTTTTCAGGAAAACCCAACTTCCGTTTCTAAATCTCTCTCTTTATCTACACTCAGATTTGTTTCTTTTTCAACTGTGATAATAGGCAGTACCGAATATCCTGATATTCTATCAAAAACAAGCCGACAGGCCTCTATATCACCTTTCAGAGCTTTCTTCACTACCTTACAACAGATGTGAGTTAGCACGGAGCAATCATCATTATCAGTATTTCTCCGATTTACCAATGCATACAGCATATTATCTACCTGTCCAAAACCTGCTGCGGGAATATTCTCACAATCATTTCCTGGCTGTTCATCTTTAAGATCTTTGAGATTGTTAGTTTTTTTCATTTCTCCTCCGTAACGATGTCAAATGCGAGACAAATGACATGCCTGTTAATAAGCAAAAAGTTCATTTATCAGGAGGACAAAA
>Ga0187827_10007385_pt1 | contig 12238 bp, 5 predicted proteins | sample ETNtaG_39_FD_167969 | JGI IMG/M metagenome (GOLD analysis project Ga0187827, IMG submission 167969) | Marine microbial and viral communities from oxygen minimum zone, Eastern Pacific Ocean - ETNP2014_SV_150_PacBio MetaG (Illumina Assembly) | ecosystem: Environmental > Aquatic > Marine > Hypoxic... | reverse complement strand
TATCCGGTGCAGTGACAGCGATTCTCTCACCTGGCTCTGACAAGATGAAACTGGTAAGCCGAAAACACTCCAGCGTACACACGCTCCGTCTGTTTCTGGTAAAACCATCCAAGTACGACGATGACGGTTTCGTGATCCGTTACTACCGTGGTGTGCTGCCAAGCAACACGCTCGCCTGCCTCGATTCGCTCACTCGTGACGCGATCTCAGAAGGCCCCCTGAGCCGCCTCCGGGTAAAGATTTCGATTCTGGATGAGTTGGTTCAACGGATTCGGCCAAAGGCTATTGCCGGAAAATGCCGGGCCCACGGCGTAAAGGGCGTTGTCTGCCTGGCCGGGGTACAGACGAACCAGTTTGAGCGCGCAACAGATCTGGCGAAGGAATTCCGTTCCCACGGGCTGGATGTTCTCATCGGCGGCTTCCACGTGAGCGGATCGATTGCACTGTCTTCGGCCGTTCCTCCTGAGATTCAGGAGCTCATCGACTGTGGCGTCACCGTTGTCGCGGGAGAGATTGAGGGACGGTGGCGAGAAATCCTCGAAGCTGCCGCGGCGGGAGAGCTCCAATCTGTGTACAACTTCCTCGGAACCCCGCCGGACATCACTCACGCTCCGGTTCCGACAGTCAGCAAAAGTTATCTCCGGCGCTTCGCCTTCTCCAATTTCGGCACCATCGACTGCAGCCGTGGATGCCCCTTCAATTGCACCTTCTGCACCATCATCAATGTTCAGGGGCGGAAGATGCGCTGCCGGGACGCGGGCAGCATCGCGGAGGCCGTCAGGTCGAATTACCTCAAAAGCCGAATCACTTATTATTTTCTCACTGACGATAACTTCGCCCGCAATCCAGGATGGCGGGCCCTGTTCGAAGCTTTCATCAGTCTTCGGGAGGAGGAAGGCATTAATGTATCGTTCATGATGCAGGTCGATGTCCTTTCTCACCGGATCCCCGGCTTTATCGAAATGGCCAAACGGGCGGGATGCTCCCAGGTATTCATCGGCATGGAGAGCCTGAACCGCGATAATCTCATGGCCGTCGGCAAGCGTCAGAACCGCATTGAAGAATACCGTCACCTCATCGATGCCTGGCGGAGCGCAGAAATCGTCACCTTTGTTGGCTACATCATCGGATTTCCTTTCGACACCCCTGCCTCGGTGCCCGCTGACATCGAATACCTGAAAACAGAGGTGCGGCCCGACGTCGCCTCCTTTTTCATGCTGACGCCCCTGCCCGGATCCAAAGACTACACCGAGCTCGTAGAGAGCGGGGCGCACCTTTCCGATGATTTCAACACCTACGACTCTCTCCACGAAACATTCGACCATCCACATTTGACGGGCGGCGCCTGGACGGAGGCGTTTCAACAGGCATGGGATTCTTTCTACAGCGTGGACCATATGAAGAACATCCTTGAAAGCACAAGCCCCAGCCGCTACTGGGACGTCTTTCTCAAGCTTGTCATCTACAAGGCATCTGTACTCATCGATCGCCAGCATCCCATGGTCAGTGGACTGTTCCGAGTCAAGGGGAGGCGAGACCGCCGGCCGGGAGATGCCCCGCAGCCCTGGTTCCGGCACGCATGCCAGCGAATCCGAGAATGGCGACGATCTGCCCGGCTCTGGTGGCGGTTGGTGATGGAGATGGAAGAGCTCTGGCTGCGAACCCGTAAAAGGAGCGAAGCTGAAGAACGGCTGGTCACCGAACTGGAGCGCATGCGTACTGATATGGAGCACTGGCGCCGCGTGCGTACCCGGGAACTGAGAGACCTCTGCCATCGGGCACAAGCCGAGATGCCGTCCTTCATCGCACGCATAAAGGAACGTCTGCACCTCTATGCGGATAGTCTTACCTATACCCGAGCCCACCTGGAGCAGTACTGGGAGCATTGCCTCGACCAGTGGCGTTCGCGCAAGTTCCACCGCATCCGCCCGGACAAGCTTACCTGGAACTTCATCTGCGAAATGCATCACCTCACCCACTTCGGCGTCGCAGTTTCGTCCGCGCTTCTGAGAGTCGGAAGCTAGTAGGCCGAGACGAGGGCAATTTTACGGATTTGAATGACAATTTTCAGGGGCAAAGCCCCGGCCGTTTGCCTAGCCCAGCCCAACGGGCTGGGTTTTCGGGCAGATCATCCTTAGGGGCAACGCCCCGGTCATTTGCCCCAAGGAATGGCATCCTTACAAATGGTCGGGGCGTTGCCCCTTTTCAAACTTTTGTACCATTCACCCAGCCCGTTGGGCTGGGCTAGGCAAACAGCCCGGGGCTTCGCCCCTGAAATCCGTCAAAACGACTCCGTCTTGGAAGCCAGTGCTTGTGCTATTAGTGATTAGTAGACCTTCAATTCTGATTCTGTGCATCGGAATTCCGAGAGATGACGGCCTTACTTTGGAGTGCTGCGACTTGTCGCAGCTTTGGATCGATTCACGACAGCCTCGTAAATCCAAAGCGGTGACAAGTCACCGCACTCCAAAATTGTGCTCGCGGCTTGGACATCCAATGCACAGAATCATATTGAAGGCCTGCCAGACCCTCCGGCAGTCACGGGCCGAACTCTACTCATCTCTCTTCTCGTCCTAATTTCCTGCTCAGAGTCCTGATTCTCGATGCTGGAGTTGGTGCAAGACATTAAGACGATGAGAATGACGAGGAGAAAGATAGGACTGATACGGCTTTGCCACACAGAACTGCGAACTGCAATTGCCGGTCTGCAATCCCGCGGCCCGCTTTCACGCGATGAGCGAGACCTGCTACTATGGTTCGCGAAGTTTCCAGGTCTTCTTGCGATACTCAAGTGAGCCATGTCATGTCCAGACGGAGCTGCATCTCTCAAGCGGTGGCGCTGATTCTGATCGCGGCCACCATGCCGGCTCTCACCGAGATCGTCGACGATTTTTCCGAGGGAGGGTGGCGTGCATCCAACTCGAAGGCGCCTGCGAAGGTTACTGCAGAAAAGGGGAAACTCATTCTTCAAGATCTTCCTGGCGGGGAAGTCACGTGGGGCTCTTCTGCGGCGAAAGTATTCAGCGTTGTCGATATCAGTTCGACGCGCTACATCATCTTCGATGTCGCGCGCGTGACGGGCAGTTTTGGCGCGAAGCTCGCGGGTGGAAAGGAATGGCCTAAGAAGACGGTCTGCCGGGCTTCCGAGCCGGGGCCGGTCGTGGTGGATATTCTTCGGGCAACCGGCTGGAAGCCCGGTAAAGGCAAGCTCAACGTGATGGTCTATACCCACGGAGACGGCTCGTCCATGGAGCTTCGCAGCATCCGAATTACTGACAAGCTCACGAACGAAGAAGCAGAGAAACTGAAGCAGGCGCCGCAGACGAAGAAGGGTCCCGCTGCTGGCCCGCGGGCAGGTTTGGAGGCACTGGGCGAGCGGCGAGGCATGAAGCCATTCTCTGCCGATCCTGAAGCCGGTGAACGTACGGTCTATATCGATCCCACGACCGGACATCAGGTCTGGCGTATGACGGATCATCCCTCGATAGAGCGGCACGTTTACTACGACATCCTTGCCTGGAACGCGGACGGAAGCCGGCTCTTGTTCTTGTCGCGCAGGGCAGGAGGCAGCACCTGGATGATGGACGCGGACGGGAGCAACATCCGCCCGTTCCCCGCGCTGCCCGATGGCTCGGTACCGACACAGATTCACTGGAGTCCGACGCATCCCGATCTCGTCTACTTTGCACGGCCGGAGGAAAAGTCCTTGCAGGTGATGTCATTCAACATTCAGAAGCGGACGGTCGAAGAGGTGGCCTCAGTGCCGTTCGGCCAAAAGTTCGAAGACGTTGTTTTTTCGGAGCTGCCGCCGCCTCATCCGGACGAGCGCCACTTCCTCTTGCGATGGGGAGGACAGGATCGAAACGAGACGATGCTGGTCGTCGTCGATTCACAGACCGGGAAGCACTGGCGGATGGATACCGGCATCCCGACCCACCGGGTCCGTTTCAGTAAAAAGTCCGACCTCTCAGTATTCGTCAACAGCAACAGCGACCCAGCGAGACCGGGCCAGAAAGCTAGGACCGAATGGATCGTCAATCTCGACGGCACCAAACGCCGGCTGCCAAAAGGTGGGGGGCATCCGGACTGGTCACCTGATGGCTCGTGGCTTTCCGCGTACAGCGACGGCGGCATTGTGCTCGTCTCTCACGACGGCAAGACACGAAAGATGCTGGTAAAGACCCTGGCCGGCGGGCACGGTGGGTTCAGCACCACAGGCCGTTATCACGTGAGCGATTCGCCCGGGTCCGGCACTTATGCCAATCTCGTTTATGTGACCGAACTCGCTACAGGGAGTGTGAGGCCGATCTGTTTCCACGGCTCTTCCTACAGCGGCTGGAGATCCGGCGTTCCCGATCCCGAGGCGACCCATCCCGCACCCATCTGCAGCCCGGACGAGACAAAAATAGTTTACGATTCAGACATGCTCGGCCAGCCGGACGTGTGGGTCGCGATCTGGAAGCTGCCCGGCGTTCCGCAGAATGTTCGGTTTGAGAACGGGGCCCTCTCGTGGCAGCCGCCGAAACTGCACAGCGAAATCGCCGGTTACAACATCTTTCGAAAGCAGAACGACCAGTGGGTGCAGACCGGTGAAAGGGTAAAGGGAACGCGATTGGCCGGCCTCGCTGATGGCGACTACGCGGTCGCATCCATCGAGCACTCGGGACTCGAAAGCAGATACGCCATGGCCGGCTCGAACGCTTTGACCACCGATGCCCTCTCCCCGGCGCGATGTGGCGTTCCGAAAATCATGGAAACAGGCATCACGCACGTGGTATTGCAGTGGCCTTCGTCGTCCGAGCCGGACCTTGACCACTACAACATCTACGCTTCGACCGGCCGGGATGTTGCGCCATCGCAGGCGACACTTGTTGGTTCCCCGAAGGCTGCGAAGTTCGTCGATTGGGGACTGCAGCCCGGCGCCACGTACCACTATCGTGTCACTTCCGTGGACCGGCAGGGGAACGAATCTGTCCCAGGTTCCTCGGCCCAGGCCACCACCACAGCGGTCGCGGCCGCAACAGTGCGCATCGAGCTCGAGGCAGAAAAAGGCAAATGCCAGCCGCCCATGGAGGTAGCGAAAAGCTCCGACGCGTCAGGTGGGGCCTACGTCCATGTGCCTGACGCGTATTCGGACGGGCCTTACGTCATCGGCGGCAAGCTCGAATTCAGTTTCGAAGTGCCCGCAGACGGTGTCTTCGATTTCTGGGGCCGCGCGCTGGGACTGGACGGTGGCAGCAATTCCTTCTTCGTTTCCCTCGATGGTTCCACACCGGCCAACTGGGGCGTGCCAGTGCCGCGCCAGGGCAAACCGCGTTTCACGTGGCAGCGCATCTCGGGCCTCGAAGGAGCGCCCCTGCGCAAAGGCCGACATGTGCTCGTGGTCTCTTCGCGGGAGGACGGCACACGGGTGGACAAGATCGTCATCACCAATGAACCCAACGCGAAGTTTACCGACTGAGCGTGGGCCTATCAGGTAATCATCATGAACCAATGCCATCTCAGTTTTCCCGGGCTCGTCTGCCTGGCGTGTGTGTCTCTCTCCGCTGAAGAGCAGCAGGTAAAACTCGGCCCCGAGCTTGTTGCTCGTTCGGGCGTCAAGCACCTGCCTGCTGCTACCGGCAGCACCGGGCCGATTCTGTCTGTGGATGTGCCCGCCAGAGCCTGGCCAACCGGGCAGGGAACGATCATGATGCGCGTCCGGACCTCGCGGCGTATTGGGAACGTGCCGCCGCAAACACCTGCGCGAAAGACAAACATCATTCTGAGCCCTGCGATTGGTCTGGAGCTCAGTGAATCCACCGATTGCCCGCGCTTTCGTATTTTCTCTCCCGCCATGGCAAAGGCCCGAGGGCCGGTGATTCGAATCAGCTATCTGGATCCGGGGAAGTGGTACCACCTGGCCCTCGCATGGGAAGCGTCCACCGGCAAAGTGAATGTCTACGTCAACGGATGGGCCCAGCAGAAGGTTCAGTTGCGTCCCTGGAAGCCTTCACCGAATGCGGCCGGAAAACTGCAGCTCGGCGGCGTACTCGGGACGGGAAAAGACTCGGCCATCATAGCGGTGAGAGCCGCAGAGATGCATGCCTGGTACATGTCAGAGGCCCAGGTGCGGCGCACATTAGTTGGTCAAACACTGTGTGAAGTGGGCTCAGGTGTTCGCCAGTCCTATGAACATCCCTTCGACCTTTCAGGCTACACGTTGAAGCCGATTTTCGTGCCCGACTTCAGTAAGCCCCTGCCAATCGTCGCGGAGGATGATTTCTTCAAAGACGGCAAAAGGATTGGCCAGCCGAAGCCGGGACAATGGGTTCTGGAAGGTACTGCAAAGGCATTCACCGCCGGCGGGCAGTTGACGATAGACAATCTGCTGACGAGCAGCCCTAACCACGTGGTGCTCTGGCTGCCGCGGGTGTTTCCGGAAAACTTCCTGCTGGAATTCGATATCACCATTGAAAAGGAGGACGAGGGCCTGGCCATCGTCTTCTTCGCCGCCCGCCCGCGGGACGATCCCAAAGGCAGCATCTTCAGAAAAGGGCTTGCACGCCGCGGGGGGCTCTTCAAGAGCTACATCGTGGGCGACGTGAACAGCTACCATGTGAGCTACCTGGCCGCGAGCGGAGGCAGTGCAATGGGAGGCCCCCGCCGTACCGCCAATTGCCGCAAGAACAGCGGCTTCTGGATGGTCGCTTGTGGTGACGATCAGATCCAGGGCAAGGGACTCGGCCGCCGCCCGCACCGGGTCAAGTTCCTCAAGGTCGGCAGCAAGATCCGTGTAGAGGCCAACGGCCGGCTATGCGTGGCCTTTGATGATGACGGCAAGACCTGGGGCCCCGTGCTCACGGACGGATACATCGGGCTCCGCCAGATGAACCACCTTCTCAGCGCCCAATACAGCAATCTCAAGATCTACTCCGTCGAGCTGAAATAGCAGCCCTTTCTCGGGACCGCTTCAGAGTTGCAGCATGGGGAGACCCACGGGAAGCTTCTGCTTAACCTCAAAATTGCGCTCGCCGTAGCGCCGGGCCTGATCGAGGTAGATGATCTCTACGAGCTCGCCTCCGGTGACCTGCAATACCTTGTCCTTGAATCGGGAATCCCCCTGGAGCAGGAGGAGTGCGGTATCAATGCTGCCGGCGAACAGGCCGGTGTCTTCCCCGGTCTCTTCAAAGAAGCCTGTAAGGGCATCGCCATTTTCTGTACTGAAGGCCACCTCAATCTTGTCTTTCTTCTTTCGGTCTAGATTCATGTCGACGTCCTTGATGTGCGCTCCCACCGGTTCGCCGGGAACGATCACCGTCAAAGGCTTTTCTGTGCCCGGCTTTACAAAAGCGATCTCGGCATCGGTACCGAGCAGCGCCAGGTCCCCCCAGAGGCTCGGCGTGACGGAGATGTTGCGGCCCAGGTTTGCCGTCCACCGGAAGAAGAGATTCTCGCCGTTGTTGATGCTGAAGTTGAAGGCGATGATGCGGCCGGGCTTGAGATCCGGCTTCCGGAATACCTCCACTGGAAGAAATATCTCCACGTGGTAGCCCCTTGGATTCTGCGTCTGCTTGACGGCCATCCGGGGCTGGCGCGGGTTGTTGCCGGCTTTAAAGATCCGGCCGGAGAACTGGAGGCTTGCTTCCCCGCCGAGGGCTTTTGGGCCGAGCCTCGAACCCAGTGGCCAGAACCAGAATTGCTGGGTCTCCTTCGTCCTCATCTCCGGACGCTTGTTGGCGAAATCGAAAAAGACTTCGACAGAATCATTGTCCCAGAAATCACCGGTGCCGGCCGCTATGTTGTTTCTGCGGTCCACCACGCGACAGGCAAAGTAAAAGCCCTTCTGATTCCATTGCACCATCATGTAGCGGTTGTTTTCCCAGGCCGGCGGTACCTTGCCGGGCCAGTAGGCTTTTTTGCGCACGCCTTTCAGCTTGAACTCTTCAATACTCTCCCAATCGGCAAGGTCGCCGTCTATGGTGGGCGGATCCAGTGCGAGGGGGGCGCCCCCATAGGCGAAGGTTTTGAATCGAGGCTGGTAGAGCTTCCGTTCCGGTGTCTCTTCCTCTGTTTCTTCTCCGTCGAGATCCGTCTCTTCCTTCTCCTGCGAAACGAGAATGAATGCGTTCCGTTTCTTGCCCATCTGAGCCTGTGAAGTGCTGACTTCGTTCGCCTGTTGCGGGGCATTCAGGATCAGTTCATCGATCTCCCGGTCCTCGATCACCTCGGCCATGCGCTCCCTGTATCTTTTTTCGATGTTCTCCCGGCCTTTGAAAAGTGTGAGCCGTCTGGTGCCCGATTTCCTGGCCAGCCCAATCGTTTTGAGGTCCCGCGAAAGATCGATAAGGGTGGCGTCCGTGCTGTTGCCCTCGACGGGACGGCCAACGTTCTCCATCGCGTTCCTCAGCTTGAAACCGATCTGCGATTCGCCGCCAAACGCTCCCGCTGAAGGCAGCTTCAGATGCTTCTGGCTGGCTGCAAGGGCCGACGAAATGCCAGCCTTGGCCTGGTCCGCCAGCCCCTTGCTAACGGCCTCCTCCAGATTCGCGTCGGCTCCGTTTTGCTGACTGCCCTGCCCGGCTGCACCGTTCTTTGCCCCGCCATGGGCTCCCTCGCCCCCGAATGCCTGGGCCGTTTTGGCGGACAGGGCGTCAAACGATCCCTTCTTCAACGCGCCGGGGCTGCCCTTTAACAGAGTGTCGACCGCCATTTGTCCCACTTTTTTGGCGAACGATGGGTCATCAGCAATCTTCTTCTGCTTCAGAGCAGCGGCCGCCAGCCCCTCGGTCCGCTTCCGAAACTGCTCGGCGACTTTCTCCCTCAGCGTTTTATCGAGGAATGCGTCTGCTTCTTTCCGGGCCGCGCTGCCGGAGGCCGTTGCGCCAGCGACCGCGGTGGATGCCCTTTTGGCGAAGGTCTTGCCAGCGGAGGCCAGCTTCTGACGGTGGTCGGAAATCTCACTTTCAATTTCCGCCAGGTCCTTTTCGGCCTGGCCGGAATGTTCTTGCGCGGCTTCGAGCTTTCCGTCAATTCGCTGCTTGGCCAGGGCGTCCGGCGGGGCGCTGAAGCTGGACTTGGGCGTTCCCTTTTCCGATTCCGGTTCCTGGTCGAGGGCTCCGGCCGAATCCTCCAGCGAGGCCCGCACAGCATTCTGAAGCTTTTTCTGAGTTCCGGTGACGGCTTTGCCGATTTCGTTTTCTGCCGCGACTTGGGCCTGGTGTGCCGCCTCCTTGAGACGTTTGTCAGCGTTTTCAACCCCTTTGCCGGCCTCCTGCAAAGCCTTCCCGGCCGCGGCGACATTTTTTTCGGCTGACGGGTTCAGGGTCCCGAGTTCGGAACCCAACTCGCCCCGGGCCTCCTCGAGATTCTTGATCAGGCCGCCAATGGCACGAGTTGCCTCAGAAGATCGGGCTGCAACGGCAGCAGCATCATTCTTGCCGAACGCTTCAGAGACCTTTTGCATCTCGTTGCTGAGGATCCCATTCGTGCCGGCAAGAGCTTTCGACACCGCATCCTTTGGTTGCCCGCTGGTGGCAATGGCCGGATTCCGGCTGGCATCTCCCAGGGCGGAAGTTGCCTTTCGAACGGATTCTTCGGCATCGTCCCGGGTCTTGGACGCTGACGCAAGACCGGCCTTACTGTCACTCTCCGCGGTCTTCGGGCTTTTATTGAGGCTGTTCGCTTCGCCATGGAGCTTTTCCGTCTGGGTCTTTGCCTTTTTAAGGGAACCGATGGCAGCCGACAGGGCTTCGCTCGCAGCGGTGGTCGCGCTTCGCTTCTTCTTCACTTCCTGTCTGGCCCTGGCAACGGATTCGTTGGCAGCCCTGGTCGCAGCGCGTGCGACCTTTACTTCTTTATCTGCCGCGGCAAGCTTCTTTCCGGCCTCACTGCGCTCCTTCTTCCGCCGGTTTTCTTCCTGCTTGAGGACCTTGGCCACCTGGTTCCGGGCCTTGGTCCCCTGGTTCTCCAGGGCCTTGATGACCTGCTTCTCAAATTCAGGGATCGATTGCTGGACCTGGTCGAGGATCTTGGCCACAATTGCCTTCTTGACCGCCTCATCAAGCATCTCGAGCAGCTTCTCCAGTTCCTTGCTGCGCAGTTCGTCCATCATCGCTTCGAGATCCGCGGCGGAAATATCAAAGTTCATCCCGTCCATCTGCTGCACCAGCTCCTCGATGTCGATGTCCATCTCTTCGAGCAGGTCTTCCCAGAACTCCTCGAATTCTTCCATCTCCAAGTTCTCGCTGAGCAGGTCGTATGCATCGGTTTTGAGGGCATCGACGACCTTCTCACGAGCCACTTCCCTCGTTGCCTTCTGAAGCTCCATCTCCGCCTTTTTCCGCGCCAGCTCTCTGGCCTCCTGCTTCAGCCGCAGCCGCTGCTCCTCAAGGTGCCGCTTCACCAGGTATGGGACGACCGTGGAGACGCCCACGATAACGTGCAGAACGATCGAAACGATGATGAAGATCCGGAGACGGGTGCTGATCTTGCTCTTGGTAGACATGGCGTTTCAACGTGAATGATTACGGTCAAAGATCGAAAGATTGCCCCAAGAATAACCGAAAACGAATTCTTAGACCCGCATGACGCAGGTGATGAAGATGCTTCATAGAGACGTGTAAATGACGGCGAAGGAGACGCCTTCCACGTCCAGAATGGTCAGGACATCGATGACTGCCGCGATGTTGCGGTACTTGGTCTCAGCATCCGCTTTGATCAATACGTGCTTGAAGCCGGTCTCCAGGATCTTTCTGTCCAATTCCTCTTTGAGCTTTGCCGGCTCGATCTCGTCTTCGTTAAGAAAGAAGTGATCGTCCTTGCTGATGGTGATGCTGAGTACCCGCTCATCGAGAGAAATGACTTTCGGATTCTCCGCGCGCGGCAGCGTCACATCCAGTGCCCGGCTCTCTTCGTGGAAGCTGGTGGCGACCATGAAAAAGACAAGCAGCAGAAAGATCACATCCATAAGCGGAGTGATATCGACGTCAGTCTTTTTTCTCTTGTTTTTCTTTCCCAGAATCCTCATCAGTTTTGTCTCTCTGCGGAGAGCCTTTCGGTGAGCTGCGCCGGCGTGATACTCGGATCATCTTGGTGAAAACCACATTCAATTCGCGCGTGAGCCGGTCGATCCGGCGGATGAAATAGCCCTCGGATGTAAGGCAGAGGATGGCAATGATCAGACCGCGGACGGTGGTGTCCAGAGCCGTCGTGATGCCATGAGCGAGGGTTTCCTTTTTGCTGGCGAGGTCGAGCTGGCCAAATGCGTACATCATGCCGAGAACTGTGCCGAGCAGCCCGAGGAGCGGAGCAATCTTGGCGATGCTGGAGAGAATATCCAGGTTGGCGTTCATTTTGTTTTCTACCTCGTCACCGGCCGTTTCCACCGCTTCTTCAATGCCCGCGTTGCCCTGGCGGTACTCCTCCAACTCCGCGGCCAGGGCAACCCCGAGCACGGTCTGATTCCCCTGGCAGGCTGCGACGGCTCCCGCCAGGTCCTGCTTCTGAAGGTCTTGCTCGATACTTCCCAGGAGTTGGTCGTCTACAAATCGTTTTCGCCGGGTCCGAATAAGACGTTCGATTATCACCGCCAGGCCCACGACCGAGGCGACAAGCAGGCAGCCGTAATCCACGGCGATAATGAGGCCAGTGACTTGCCCGGTGCGCGCCGCGTCCAGCGCTTCGGGATGGATGAAAAACTTAAGAATGATTTCGCCTGGATTTGCCATTGGATGCTTTGCCTCTGTGACGAGTGCGTTCCACGGAGCTCGGGGCCTTATGAACGCGGCGCTTCGAGCGGATGAAAAATGTCAAGTCTGGTGTACTGGAGTGCCGCAGTATGGTCGAAGCCCATTTTGTTCTCAAACACACTCGACCGCCTCTTCGCTGCGAGCCTGCCAGAGCCCTCAGGTTGTTCGTACCCAGGCGGCAGATTCGAAGAGTCTGTTGTTGCGTTTTCTTTTACCAATATCGTTCCGCGGGAGCTACTCTCAGGGCATTAACAGTGAGACACGACATCCGCATGCTTGGGAAGAAAGAGGAAGAGAAAATCAGAATTAAGAAATAATACTCCCTGAACAGCTACTGACTTAAAGACCTTAAAAGTCACAGGAGAAGATTACTGTACTGGTTCATCGCCACGGCGGATCAACCTATCAGTCCGGGGCACGGCGTATCCCGCCGTGCGGCCATCCTGTACACGGATCTACGCGGGTTCACGGTGCTGACTCAGGAGCTGTCTGCGGACGACATCTTCAAG
>Ga0187827_10007384_pt1 | contig 12242 bp, 9 predicted proteins | sample ETNtaG_39_FD_167969 | JGI IMG/M metagenome (GOLD analysis project Ga0187827, IMG submission 167969) | Marine microbial and viral communities from oxygen minimum zone, Eastern Pacific Ocean - ETNP2014_SV_150_PacBio MetaG (Illumina Assembly) | ecosystem: Environmental > Aquatic > Marine > Hypoxic... | reverse complement strand
CAGTTTACCAGTAGTTACACCGAAAGTAACAGGGGCGATGTCGTGGTCGTCGGCAGCGGGATCAGTGGTATTCAAGCTTCTCTTGACCTGGCTAACATGGGTTTCAAGGTCTTCCTGGTTGAAAAATCACCGGCTGTCGGCGGCAAGATGGCCCAACTCGACAAGACCTTCCCTTCTAACGACTGCTCCATGTGCATCGAATCCCCTAAATTTAATGAGATCGACCGGCATCCCAATATTGAGATCATGACCCTTACCGAAGTTGATCGGGTAGAGGGTGAAGCAGGTGACTTCAAGGTCACCCTGCTCAAAAAGCCCAGGTACATTATAGAAGACAAATGCACCGGTTGCGCCGTCTGTGCTGAGTACTGCCCCGTCAATGTCCCAGATAAGTATAATCAGAACCTTTCCTTGAGTAAAGCCTGCCACGTCTATTTTCCTCAGGCGACCCCGTTAGTCACTTATATCGACCCCGAGACCTGCCTTTTCCTCCAAAACAAGCAATGTAACATCTGTGTCGGGGTCTGTGAGAAGAAGGCCATTGATTTTTCTCAAAAAGAAGAAATGATAGTAGTGGAGGTAGGGGCGATAATTCTAGCTCCCGGTTTTGAAATATTCGACCCCAAACTGAGGAGCGACTATGGCTACGGCCAGCTGGAGAACGTGATAACCAGTCTTGATTTTGAGCGGATACTGTGCTCCACCGGGCCCTACGCGGGTGAGATGAAACGCCCTTATGATGGGAAACACCCCCGGAACATAGCCTGGATTCAGTGCGTCGGCTCCAGACAGGTCATCCCCGGGGGCAACAGCTATTGCTCGGCGGTATGCTGCACTTACACCCAGAAGCAGGTGATTCTGGCCACTGACCATGACAGTGAGATTAAGGCTACCATATTCCATAACGACATCCGCTCATTCGGCAAGGATTTCGAGCGATATTATCAAAGGGCCGAGAGTCTGCCGGGTGCCCGCTTCATCAGAAGTTACGTATCGATAGGAAAAGAGCTACCGGAGAGCAAGAACGTGACCATAAAATACTCTACCACTGACGATGGAGTAAAAGAAGAGGAATTTGATTTGGTGGTGTTATCCGTCGGCCTGAACCCCCCTGAAGATGTGGAGGAACTGGCTACTACCTTCGGTATTGAACTTAATTCTCACGGCTTCTCCAAAACAAATCCGGTCAACCCGATGGAGACTTCCCGCCCCGGCATTTTTGTCAGCGGAGCCTTTCAAGGGCCCATGGACGTCCCTGAATCGGTGGTGACCGCTAGTGGGGCCGATGCTCTTTGCAGTCAACTTCTGGCTCACCGGCGAGGAAGGCTGTCCACAGAAAGGGTATACCCGATAGAAAGGGACGTTACCGGAGAGGAACCCAGGGTGGGAGTCTTTGTCTGTCACTGTGGGGCCAATATAGGCAGAGTGCTGGATGTTCCTGCGGTAGTCGAATATGCTTCCGGCCTGGATAACGTCGTCCATGCTCAAGAAAGCCTTTTTGCCTGTTCTACCGACAATGCGATGCAAATAGCAGACGTAATCAGAGAAAAAGGTCTCAACCGTGTGGTCGTCGCTGCCTGTTCCCCCAGGACACATGAGCCGCTGTTCCGCGATACGCTTCGTGAAGGGGGAATCAATCAATACTTCTTTGAAATGGCTAACATCCGAGAACATTGTTCCTGGGTCCATTCCCGCGAAAAAGAAGATGCCACCCAAAAATCAAAGAACATTGTACGAATGTCGGTCGCCCGGACTACCCTTTTACAGCCTTTAGAGGAATTCAAGCTGCCTGTCGACGAAAGAGGACTGGTAGTCGGAGGAGGCTTGGCCGGGATGACTAGCGCTCTTAGCCTGGCCCATCAGGGCTTTGAAATCTACCTGGCAGAGAAGGATGCAGACCTGGGGGGCATGGCCCGAAGAGTTCACTACACACTGGAAGGGATGGATGTTCAAGCTCATCTCAACGACATCATACGCCAGGTTTATCAGCATCCCTCAATCCACGTTTCCACCGGAGCTACCATCACGGAAGCCTCCGGTTTTGTGGGGAATTTCGTAACCAAAGTAATGTCTCAGGGAAGGGTTAAAGAGATACACCACGGAATAACCATCATCGCCACCGGAGCGGAAGAACATAAACCCACCGAGTACCTCTATGGAAAGGACGACAGGGTGATAACCTTACTGGAGTTAGAGGAGCAGATCGCCTCAGGGGAAGAAAAGGTGATCACCTCTCAGAGCCTGGTAATGATCCAATGCGTAGGTTGCCGCCAGGAAGACAGGAATTACTGCGCTCGGGTATGTTGCAGTCAGGCCATCAAAAACGCTTTGAAACTGAAAGAGAAGAATCCCGAGATGGACATCTACATCATCTACCGAGATATGAGGACTTATGGATTCAGAGAGGATTATTACCGGGAAGCAGCAAGTAAAGGAATTACCTTTATCCGCTATGAGTCTAACGATAAACCCCTGGTGGAGGCTGTTGAAGAGGGTGGTCAAAACATACTGAGGGTCACCGCGACCGATTCTGTTCTGGGTAAGAAACTGGCTCTGGATGCCGATCTGGTGGCTTTAGCCGCTGCCGTTGTTCCGGCCGCGGATATCAACGATGTAGCTCGGTTATTCAAGATACCTCTGAACCAGGACGGCTTCTTACAGGAGGCCCATGTAAAATTGAGACCCGTTGACACGGTCGCGGACGGTGTCTTCCTGTGCGGGATGGCTCACTATCCCAAGCATATAACGGAAACAATCAGCCAAGCTTACGGCGCTGCCAGTCGTGCTGCCGACATTCTCTCAAATGATTCAGTGATAGCCTCAGGGGCTATTTGCGACGTAAAAGAGAGTGATTGCGTTGCTTGTGGGGCCTGCGTTTCGGTCTGCAAGTATGATGCCATAGAGATGGTTGATACACCCGAAGGTAAGAAAGCCAGGGTCAATCCCATCCTCTGCAAGGGAGACGGGCTTTGCAATTCAAAGTGTCCGACAGCTGCTATTTCTCTAAAACATTTTACCGATGAAGAAATCCTTTGCCAGATAGATGCCTCGGTACCAGACCCGGCCGAAGTTCCGGCCCTGGCGAAAACTAATTAATGGAAAAAGCACAGAACACGGTATCAGGAGTCAGTCAATAATGGTGGTAAGGCACGACTTTGAACCAAGAATCTTAGGATTTCTGTGCAACTGGTGTTGTTACGCCGGGGCTGACCTGGCCGGAGTTTCCCGCTATCAGTACCCCCCCACAATGAAGATAATCAGGGTGATGTGCTCCGGCAGAGTCGACTTGGCGTTCGTCTTTAGGGCTTTCAAAAATGGGACGGACGGGGTCTTTATCGGCGGTTGTTGGCTGGGCGATTGCCATTATCTTACCCAGGGAAACTACGATGCACTGAGTATGATGCATTTATGTAAACTACTACTGAAGCACATCGGCATAAACCCAGCTAGGTTAAGGCTTGAATGGGTGTCCGCCTCTGAAGGAATCCGTTTTGCCGAAGTCGTTACTAGCTTTACCAAAGAGTTGAAGGAATTGGGGCCCCTGGGATCAAGCGAAGAGATAGATAGAGACGGCCTGAAGTTCAAGCTGGAAGCAGTTAATAATCTGATCCCCTACATTAAGTTGGTGGAAAGGGAGAGACTGAGAGTACACTTCGATACAGAGGAAGAATACGAAGAGTATTTCACCAGCCATGAGGTAACCGGCTTGATTCGAGAGCTAATCGGAGATAAATTGGCCATGAGCCAAATTATGTTGCTGCTCCGGGAAAAACCCCTTCCAACGGAAGAAATCTCCGATATTCTGGACATCAGCCCGTCCGAAGTATCGAGACACCTTGACAGTTCGACGAGACAGGGATTAGTCCGATTCAATGAAAGCCGGAATCTCTTTACCCCCGTTTGAAACGGAAGAACTGGCGCGGGGTCAGCGCAAAGAGAAAAGAAGGTCAGGACAACGGCTATGGACGACAAAAGAACCGATCAAATAATAAACAAATATCAGGGCAAATCCAGTTCACTCATCCAGATATTAATGGACATTCAGAGCGAAAATCACTGGCTTCCCCGAAGAGTATTAGAAAGGGTGAGTGAGAAACTGGCAGTGCCTTTGAGCGAGGTGCTTCACATAGTTACCTTTTACAAAACCTTCAGTCTTACTCCTCAAGGACTCCACTCAATGATTGAGGCAGATTTATGACAAGAATAAATTCGGCTGCCGAACTGGAAGACCGCAGGCAAATAATCCTCTCCAAGAGAGACGGTGAGAAGCCATCTATTGCGATATGCGGAGGGACCAGCTGTCTGGCTCTGGATAATGACAGGATTGTCAGTGCATTTGAGGACGAAATCGCCGGGCAATCATTAGAGAACAGAATTCATGTCAGAGTGACCGGCTGCCTGGGTTTTTGCCAAAAAGGACCCATCGTCGTTATCTATCCTGAAGAAATCTGCTATACGGAAGTGAAGCCGGAAGATGTCCCTGACATTGTTTCTCAAACCGTAGTTAGCAAGAAAGTGATTGACCGCCTGCTTTTCACTGACCCGGACAGCGGCCAAAGAGCAACCCATTTCAATGAAATACCATTTTACAGGAAACAACAAAGGAACCTTTTTGGTGATAACAGTAAGATTGATCCCAAAAGCATCGATGATTTTCTCGCCTTGGGCGGGTATTCCGCCTTGTCCAAATCACTTTTTGAGCTCACCTCCGAGCAAGTCCTTGACGAGATAAAGAAAGCCAACCTGCGAGGTCGGGGCGGTGGCGGTTTTCCCGCCGGTTTGAAGTGGGAGACCGCCCGTAATGCCCCCGGAGATGAGAAATACGTTATCGTTAACGCTCATGAAGGAGAGCCGGGGGCATTTATGGATCGAGCCCTCTTTACGGGAAACCCTCATATCGTTCTGGAGGGCTTAATAATAGGCGCCTATGCTGTCGGATCACATCAGGGCTATATCTACACCCATCACGACACTCCTCAATTGAGAGAGAACATCAATATCGCCCTCACTCAGGCAGAGGAATACGGGTTATTAGGCGAAAACATACTTGGCTCCGGTTTCAGCTTTGCGGTTGAGGTGCATCTTGATATCGGGATTTTCGTTTCCGGCGAGTCCAGCGCATTGATGATGGCCATTGATGGGAAGACACCGGAACCGAGACCCAAATACATCCGCACCTCGGTAAGCGGTATCCGGGGAAAGCCGACTAACCTGAATAATGTGGAAACGTGGGCTAATGTGCCCCGGATAATCAGTAAAGGCTCCGAATGGTATACCAGCATCGGCACGGAGACGAGCAAGGGTACCAAACTCATCTCCTTGTCCGGTAACATAGTGAATACCGGGGTGATGGAAGTTCCTCTAGGGACCACCCTGAGAACGATTGTCTATGACATCGGAGGAGGGATTCCCAACGGGAAAAAACTCAAAGCGGTCCACTTTGGAGGGCCTATGGGAGGTTCCATCCCTGAGAGTCTTCTTGACACTCCCCTGGATTTTGATGAGCTGGCACACTTGGGGGCTCCGATGGGAGCGGGCGGTATGCTGGTGATTGATGAGGATATGAGTATGGTCGAATTGACCAGGTATTTCCTCGACTTCCTCGCCAATGAGTCCTGTGGTAAATGCGTCCCCTGCCGCGAAGGCATAAGGCAAATGTTGAAGATTGTGACCAGTATTAGCCAGGGCAAGGGAAGAGAGGGAGACATCGAGCTTTTGGAGGAGCTATCCGAGGTACTTGCAGGTGCCTCGCTTTGCGCTCTGGGAAGAACTGCTCCCGGCCCGTTCTTGAGCACAATACGCTCTTTCAGAGATGAGTATGAGGCCCTCATCAAAGATGGAGACTCCGTCTATCGTTCATCCCTGAAGAACGAAGAAGTACCCGCCGAGAGAGCAAAGACAATTGAGTGAAATTATCTTGCGGATAGATGGCAAAGAAGTCAAAGCATCGACGGAGATGACCGTCTTGGCGGCGGCCCGCAGTGTGGGAATAAATATTCCCACACTCTGTCACCACGAGAAACTAGAACCCTACGGAGGGTGCCGCATTTGCACCGTGGAAGTGGAAACAGGCGGACGGACAAGCCTGGTCGCTGCCTGTCTTTATCCGGTACAACCAGATCTGGTAGTAAGAACCAGATCTGAGAATGTGGACAAAATACGCAAGATGCTGCTGGAACTGTTGCTGGCTCACGCCCCGGATTCCCTGGAATTGGAGCAACTGGCCCGGGAGTACGGAGCCGACAAGAACCGCTTTGAAAAGGAGTCCTCGTTCTGTATTCTGTGCGGGCTGTGTGTAAGATACTGTGCCGAAATCAAGAAGGCAAATGCGGTTGGATTTGTAGAAAGTGGCACCAGACGTGAGATAAGTTTCATTCCGGAGAGAGCCGCTCGGGAATGCTGGAAGTGCAAGGAATGCTTCCCCCTATGCCCCACAGTGGCTTTACAGGCAGCTTACTTCTTAACGGAAGCGCTGGCTTTCCCCTCGCCTTCCCCGGAGTCAGAATCAGAAAGATAGTCCAGAAAGGAAGAGGTCTATGAGCAAGAAGGTAGCAATTAATCCAGGCTGGGAGTATTACGAGAAATTAACCTTCGCCCCGGCCGTGCGAAAGGGAAACATGCTGTTCATCAGCGGCATGAACGCCTGCCGCATCGATCCTGACAGCGGAAGGTCGATAGCACAGGGAGACATCGCCGACCAGACGGCGGAGATCTACAGCCGGATGAAAGAGATACTGGAAGCAGCCGGAGCCAGCTTCGAAGACGTAGTTGCGACTACCGATTACATCACCATCTCGGAGAACTACAAGGCCACTGCCGAGGTGCGCCGTCAGTACTTTGGGGAAAGCTTCCCCGCCTCCACCGGTGTCATCGTCAACGGACTGCTGGGGCGAGGAGTACTGATTGAGATTAACGCCGTGGCCGTGCTTGACTGAGCAGGGTCAGACGATGGCCCGATTGGCCCGGAACAGGTAGTAGCCCAGCTTGTGTCGCTACAGTTTCCCTGTGGTCGTGCCTGGTAACTCCCCGACAAAGCGGAGCCAACGGGCTGTCTTAAAATGTACAGGTTTTCCCCACTTTCCGTTTTGTTCTAAAATCATACTCAGAGCCCACGGGGCGGTCTGCCATGCAAGATTGATGTCACCCACCAGATTACCTAACGGCGAATGCAGCCTGCAGCGTGTGACTATATAGACCTATCCGGCAGTGATTCGCCCTGACTGCCGCAGCTACTTCCGTAGGCACAAATACGCCATCCACTTGGTGCGTACATATCGGGATCTGATCGCAGCGCTTGACTGGGATTCGATCAATTTGCTCCTAACGTATAGAAACCTCGATCGAGAGGAGAAGTCCAGTTTGTAAACCAAACCGGATCGCACAACAAAAGAATCGGCGGGATGTATATCTGGGCAATTGTGTTTATTACCTTTCTACCAACCACCGGCAAGCTCCCCCCTAGCTCGGCGAGCGCCCTGACTGAAGTAGTGGAAGGATTCAAATACCTCCGTAGGGAACCCGACATTCTCCTAGTGCTGATATTCAACCTCTTTGCCGTCGTTCTGGCCATGCCTTATCAGCAGCTCCTTCCGGTTTTCGTGGAGGATATACTAAAGGTCGGGGCCGGCGACATGGGTATACTGGTAAGCTTCTCCGGCATCGGCGCCATTGCCGGCTCTCTTGTCTCGGCCTCCTTACCTAACCGGAAACGCGGCTTGATGCTGTTGGTCAGTAGCATGTTTCTGGGTCTGGTACTCGTCAGTTTCTCCTTCTCCAAGGTATGGGGCCTATCTCTGGCGGTCATGGTTCTGATCGGGATGGGGCAAGCCGGCAGAATAACCCTAAGCAATACCCTGGCTCAGTACTACAGCAGTGACCAGTTCCGAGGGCGCATCATGGGCATATTCGATATGCAGATGTCTTTCCCCAGCTTTACCGTCCTCGGCGCGGCCTTGCTGACTGGAATCATCGGCATGGAGTGGGCAGTGAGCAGCTTCACCTTGCTGCTGGTAGCTGTTTCGCTTTCGCTCATTATTTTCGTACCTCGTTTGCACCGGCTGGACTGACACCTCAGGCATCATCGATTGGTAATTTCAATTAGTTGACCCAAAAGGAAGATGCCCGGATGTGGTAATATTAGTAAACAGAGCAACAAATTCTATTATTTCGAGGTATCAAGAATGGAGCAGGCGGAAAAGGCCAGGAATAAAGCCCATCAATATCAAAGAGATTATGGTGGATGCGCTCAGAGTGTTCTGGGAGCACTTCAAGAAGAATTGGAGATTGGAAGTACGGACTCGTTCAAAGCACTGAGCGTGCTCGCCGGAGGTATTGCCCGGCAGGGAGAGACTTGCGGCGCTGTTGTCGGCGCCCTTTCGGCACTGGGGTTAGCGAATGGCAGGGAAAGGATCGAAGATACCCAGGCCAACAAGGACGCGATGGATCAAGCTGTGATTGTGACCACCAGGTTCAAGAATGAAATGAAGAAACAATTTACCTTCAAAGGCAAATTGAACAGCACCTTGTGTCGCCATGTTCAAAAAAAGATCTTTGGCAGGTCGTTCGATCTGTTGGACAAGGATGATTTCCGGGCTTTCGTGGCCGCCGGCGGTCGTAGCGATGCCGGTTGCCCGAAAGTGTGCGGAGTAGCCGCTCAGGTTAGTGTAGAAGAGATATCCAAACTTCAATAAATCCAAATAAGTGAAAGCAGATGTTTTGTTACCGGCCACTATTGCTGAACGGCGTATCTCAACTCCGAACCGTTCTCCCGGTAATACGAGATGTGGATTCTATTTTCGCTATCCAGGCTAATGGAAGAATATTTACCGGTTCCGTCCTTGTCTCCATCCTCGTCAATTGTGTGGTCACTCCATATTCCATCGATGTTTTGAATGATTTTCAAAGCCGCATTTGTTGATGATTCCTTGTAATAGGAAATATATATATTATCGCTACTATCTACTGTAATAGATGTGTGTTTCCCTTGAGTATCCGAGTCCGAATCTGCAAGTTGCTGTACAGCCCAGGCCCCGCCTGAATCAGTCGCATATTTAATTGCGGTCAGCCCCCCGAGGTGGTACGAGATATGCACGTTATTGGAACCGTCCAGCGCGATTGATATACCTGATATTACTCCACCACTGTCAAGTGTTGTTGGCGTCGACCATGAATTTAGAGACCCGCTTACAAATCTTAGCGTTGAGGTTTGAGCTCGATAGGCTATATAACACCTACCATCCGCATCCACAGCAATTGACGAATGGACCTGCCCGGAAATGTCATTCTCTATAGTTTCCGTGACCCAGTTATCGGACTCCCCGATAGTATTGGTGGCATATTTAAGTGAGCCGTTATCTTCATTTCCATAAACGATGTGAACTCTGTTGTTCTTGCTATCCACGGCTAAAGAGCTGTACTGCCAGACAGTACCGGTGGTATCGATACTTGAAATCACCCACGCGCTTGAGTTCCCGGCCCTATATGCATATTTAAGACCATAAAGCCCGTCAGTGGCCTGATATGATATATGGATGCCACCATTGCTGTCGATCGCCATCGAAATACCATCCGCGACACCAACTCGCTCGACGATCTCGTTTAGCCAGGTCTCGCCTGCATTCGTGGTATGATACAAGACGCTCTCTTGATTGGAATAAGCTGATTGATCATAACCGAAATGGGCAATGTGTACTTTATCGTTATTGTCAATCGCAATTGACCCGAATCTCCCCCCGGCGCCGTGCAGCACAGAGGTCACCCAGGTTAACTGTCGGTCCTCAGTTGGTGCCGATTCAGTTTCAGGTGCAGTCCCGGTATCTTTCCCCGCCGAAGGCCCGGAGTCAGAAGATAGTCCGGTTGTGGAAGTTGGTGGCGACTCAGCCTGTGGTTTTTCCTCCGTAACTGTTGTCGATGTAACGCCTTCCGAACCATTTATTGCCGGTTCGGTAGCCTCGTCAGCTTTGTTTATGTCGCCAAAGTAAATGAAAAGTGCCGCCCCTATTCCCAGTATCACCACCGCCGCGATGACTACTTTCAGCTTTTGCGATTTCTGCTCTAAATAGTTATCAATCATGGGATCCCAAACCGTTGAATCGCTTTCTGTATTTTCACAAAATCATCGGAGATAAACTGATCACTAGCAGAGACGGATGGGATAAAGTCGCAATTCTAGGTTGATAGCCAAGGATGTTCCTGTCTACCCTGGTATCTAGACGCCTTTCCACGCGGACTCTGGATTATTTATTGACCATTCCCGCTGACCTGTCTACGGAACAGGTAAGCAAGGTTGCCAATTCCATCACGCCATGCCCGTAACTTCGATTCTCCTAAACGGTAATCGTATTGGATGGGGACTTCGGCACATCGGACACCTAATCTACAGGCCGCTTCAATCTTTATTTCCTGTGATAACGCCATTCCGACGGCCCGCAATTGCATCTTCTCTAATAACTCAGACCTGAAGACCCACATCCCTGATTGTGAATCACGAAATGGCAGCCTGAAAAGAACTCGATTAGCGAACGTGAGTATGGAATTCCCCGCACGGTGACTTCGAGACATTACTCCATTATACATATACGCGAAACGGTCCGTGTTTATGAAGTCCAGATCTTCCCTCAACAGCATGTCGGTTAGTTCTGGTAACATGTGAACAGGATAAGTGCCATCAGCGTCAAGTGTGCATATGATGCTTCCTTTGGCCTCTTTAAATCCCATAAGGTACGCGTGCCCGTACCCTCGTCGAGGTTCCCAGACCACCCGCGCTCCGGCGTTTCTGGCCAATTCGCCGGTATCATCCTCGCTGCCGTTGTCTATGACCAGTATCTCGGTGTCAATTCCTCTGGCTGTAAACTCTTCGATTGGCACTCTGGAAACCACGTCTGCAATGCAGGGTGACTCATTCAGAGCCGGCATTATTACGGAAATCAATCTATTCAAACCCGTGCTCCCGTCTCAAATAATTACTCTACAGGCTTTGGGACTCCTCTCCTCGAGATAAACATATAGGGATCATCGGAGGCTTTTGCCCGCTCAATAAACTGGGTGAACTGCGATTCGGTGTAATAGGTCTGGTATGTTGAAATAGCCACTCTCAGCGGACGTTCCACCTTGTTGCCATATTGGTCATAGATAAAATAGCCGTACTCGTTAATACGGCCCGCCATTGCCGGACTGGCCTTGATAATGTACTCGCGTATTTTTACTTCTTTAGCGTAATTATCGGCCAGTTGATCAAAAGGGCCGTCGTAGTAGTCGTTCCGGGTTACACCGTGGTGGCGTATACTGGCCAGAACTCTCTTTCCGAACCCGTCATCCCAGAAGGCAAATCCGCTTCGTCTCCCGAGCAGAATATCGTCATGACCCCCCACCGGGTCGAGGATGTCAGGAACTCCCTCTTCTTCGTTTAGCACCCAGAAGAAGTAATTCTCCTCCATGTTAAACAGCAGAAAGAACTGATATCCTGATTCATCGAATGTACGTTCCACAAAGACTTCGTTTTCCCTTAATTCAAAAAGTTTCGGCGGCTCCTGTGGCAGTTGATATAAGTTGAAGGTAACATTTTTCCCTTGGTAAGACACGTCATAGGTAAAACGGTCAACCTCCTCAACACCAACCCCATCTTCCTCGGTAAATATCTTGGCCTTCGTAAATTTGCTTTCACCTGGAGAGGCATATTCGTCGAATTCAAAGTAAGCAAATGAGAGCTCGCCGAATTCACGATAACCGGCCGCAAGGCGAATATTGCCCCAGAATTGGCGTCCGTTAATGTGAAGACCGAAGTAGTAGTAGTTCTCCGACGGATACACCGTAACCTGGTCGGGAAGCCTTGAGAATACGTGTCGGAAGACCGTTTCGGTTTCATCAAGATTGATTTCTTCCGGATTCTGGTAAAAACCCTCAATCCACTGCTGGTTTCTGTAGAAATAAGTTTTTGGCTCGTCAGGCACGAAGTTGGCAACGATATCAGTATTTCGGGCAATTGTCATATCGGTGACAGAGGAGAATGGGTCTGTTAGAGCGGCCACATCACCCGTCCAGCCGGCGAATATGTACCCTCTACCAGCCTTCGCTGATATAGGTATAGTGGTCTCTCTTTCATACTCGTGTATACCAGCGGCCGGCTCGGTGGTGCCACTCCCGTTTACCGTAATGGTAACAGCGCCGGAGGCATTTCCGCATCCTCCGATCAAAACGGCAGTCACAATAACTGCCAGCGCTACCTTTACCCACAGGCAACGCTG
>Ga0187827_10007379_pt1 | contig 12249 bp, 13 predicted proteins | sample ETNtaG_39_FD_167969 | JGI IMG/M metagenome (GOLD analysis project Ga0187827, IMG submission 167969) | Marine microbial and viral communities from oxygen minimum zone, Eastern Pacific Ocean - ETNP2014_SV_150_PacBio MetaG (Illumina Assembly) | ecosystem: Environmental > Aquatic > Marine > Hypoxic... | reverse complement strand
TTCCGCAAATATTCGGCCTCAATTATTTGCTCACATCCCGAAACGAATCCCAGCACTGCACCCCCAATTGCACCCACACCAACATCTTTCCCTAGGCCCGCAAGATTCGCTGGTTCTTTCGCTTTCCTCTTTTTGTATAAAATAATTTCACGAATCTGCTTGAACGGGATACTGACTACAGGTTTATCATAACCCCCACCCCTCATTGTTAAACGGAGGTTTTTGGATGTTACGTAACCAAGTGGAAGGTCTTGTTGGCTAGTCCAATGGTCAGACTTCACGCGCACCCACATTTCATTGGCTTCAACGATTTGGACCTGAACTCTCCGGCTAACCCCATCTAATACAGCCCGGGTACTGTCCGTGTGACCTGCCTCTCCCCACGTCATTGACAGAGGCCGATCTCCTCTTATTTCAACCGATTCTGTTTCCTTTGTCAGGACAAGCGTGCCTGCATTAAGAAGATGCAATTGAGGACTTGAACAGCCCACGTTATAGCAGGTCAAAGAAAGTATTACGGCCCTGCCAAATCCTTTTTTCATGCGTTGTTGCTCGCTTTCAGATACGGAAACGTCGTTCGCTTCCAGAGTCCCGGCACAAATGAAACTTACTGGCTCCAATAAATAATAGACGGACTAAAAACCCCTCATAGATTGCCGCTCTTGTTCGGGTCAAATATTGACGCATCAATCACAACCTCAAATGCCTGAGCGTCCAATTGCGTTCTGCCATTCACTTGCGGCCCGGCGAATTTCCCACGCGCCATCAGAATTGCGCCCGTGCACATAAAACCCCTCCCAACCCGTCTGTGTTTCGCGCTTTTCACAACACTTCAAGGAAAGCGAGAACATCTAACCAGTAGGAATCTCTTAATTCGAAAAATAATTCATGGCCGTCGTTCCCGAATTCCGGATAAATAGTTAGTTCGACCTCCTTGTTGGCAGCACGAAGGGCCGCTTCGACGTCCTTGGCCAACTGAACATGATCCGCTTGATACAAATCATTAGCCGCTACATACACTCTTACGGGAGCACCGATAGCTGCCACAAATTTTAACGTATTCTCCAAGGTTTGTTTTGCAGGAGCCGGTGCAAACAATACGATCGCATTAATATTGTCCGGGCGTTCAATCGCAGCCTGAAGCGTCAGAAGCCCACCACGTGAAAAGCCCATGATCCCAATACGATCCTTATCGGCATCGGGATTTTCACGAAGCGAATCCAAGGCATCCAAGACTTTGTCGAGATGACCTTCAAGAGAAACCGTTTCCGGGCGTTTTGCGGAGTGGGCCAAAAAGCCTTCTTCGGCCAACGCTCGGCATGTACCTTCAAGATCTCCACCGATAGCATCACCCAAACCACCATGGTTATATAGGACAGCCGGGAAAGGTCCTTGCCCCTGGGGTCGACAAATCCACGAACCATCCGTCAATTGTGTGGTTACTCCAGGAATGTCTTGAACATCGCCCTTATCACCGTTCGTGTGCGTCGTTGTTTCTGATGGTGGGCTGTTTGAAATGTCGGATTGATCTACAGACGTTGTTCCGACAGGGGCTTTCTCATTCGCGCTCCCACACCCGAGCAACGAAAAACTTCCCGTGAAAAACAGGACTCCCACAGTTCGGCAAATACTAAAGCGATTACCCTTCATGTTATCCTGCCTTTGGCTTTAGCATAGAAAACATCTCCAAAAACATATTCAATCGGACTAGTAATGTATCTTTTCTGATCGATCGAATCTTGCGGGCCTAGGGAAAGATGTTGGTGTGGGTGCAATTGGGGGTGCAGTGCTGGGATTCGGCTGGGGATGTGAGCAAATAATTGAGGCCGAATATTTGCGGAAATCTGACCAGGAGGATGCAAAGCGTGAGGCGATGGAGTCGCGTGGCACAGGGATATCTCCTGGAACCCGCCTGGACACAGGTGGGCTCATGTGTCCTGCGCAGGTGGGGCACACGGTGACGTCATACTGAAACACTCTGGCCAGCAACGAACTTCGGATCGCGTGATCAGCGGTAGACGGCCTGGATCAGTGACCGGATGTAGCCGACGGCAAAGGCCCGCCCCACCCAGGGGTGAGTCCATCCTTCATGCGGGGTCCCTGGAGTGTGGTCCATCATGAAGGGGCCTTCGAACCCGACGTCGCGATAGGTCTGCATGTAGAGGAGCATGTCGCCATCCCCTTCGTCGAGGAAGGTTTCCTCGAAGTGGTCGGGTCCACCACGAATGTTGCGGAAGTGCACGGCGCTGATTTTCCCCAGTGCTGCCACACGGCGAATGGCGGAAGGTACATCCTCGCCCATCTCGGCGACGCATCCCTGACAGAACAACATGCTGTTCGACGGGCTCGGCACCACTTCGAAGAGACGTTCGAAATCATTCAGGGTGGACAGCACCCTCGCCGCGCCGGCCAGCGGCTCAGGTCGCGGCGGGTCGTCTGGGTGCATGGTGATGACGACACCCTCCGCCTCGGCGACGGGGATGAGGATACGCATGAAATGGGCCAGGTTATCCCGCAGCGTCGCCTCATCGATCTGCTGGTCGGGATGCGAGGGCGGATCGGCCATGAACTCGGCGTAGTCAAAAGTACTGTATCTCGCCCCGCCCCGTCCCTTCGCCGACTCGGTCCGGAAGTTGCCGATGCCGCGGAAGTTTGTGATCAGGGTCGGCACGCCAGCGGCGCCCATGCTGCGGATCAGCCGGATCCAGCCTTCGATGTGCTGATCGCGATCGGAACGGGCAAGCGTGATGGAGGGGTCGGGCCGCAGGCCGACGTTGTTGAAGCGCATCCCGTGCGATTCTACCGTGCGGCGCACATCGCGCCACGTTTCGGTCATGTCCAGATCCGGCTGTGGCGCCGGCGGATGCATGATGGACACGTCGTCGACGCCGATGGCCCGGAGGATGCCCAGGGCGTCATCGGTGAGCGCGTCCAACGCCACGTGTTCCTGTATTCTCATCAGATTCCTCAAAGGATGGTGGTGGCAATCGTCTCCAGACGGGCTGGTCAATCGAAGGCGGTCCGCAACCAACTGAGCAAGCGCTGCTCGTGCAGCGCACCTCCCCCCTCATGACCATTGTATCGATACACGTTTATGGTCTTGTCCACCGAGGCCGGAAGGTGGTTGTACGAAGCATATACCGTCGAAGGTGGACAAACCTCATCCCACAATCCCACCGAGTAGAGCGCCTTCTCTGCCCGCGTCATGGTCACCATGTTCATGATGTCGAAGTACGAAAGGGTGGTGAAGGCCTGATCGATCTGATCGGGATAGGCCTTCATGAAGTCGGTGATCTCTTCATAGGGCCCCATTGCGATCTCAACGGAACGCTCGAAATGGGACAACCACGGCACGTCGGGTGCCATCACCTTGACGCGGTCTGACAGAGAAGCGCAGGCGATGGTCAGCGCACCTCCCTGTGATCCCCCACAGGTTGCGATTCGATTTTCATCAACTTCAGGCCGACCGCAGGCGACCTCCACGGCACGTATCGTATCAAGGTAGAAAGCGCGGAAGTAATACTCATCCCGGTCCAGGATGCCGTGTGTGATGAACCCACGTCGGGCACCGTGGCTCGTACTCAAACGCAGTCCCGTGTCACCGCCCTGTCCGCGTGAATCCATGACAAAGACATTGAAGCCGTTGAGTACGTGGTGGGCGTGTGAATGGGCCTGAGAACGGCCGCCGGAGTAACCGATGAACTTCACCACCGTCGGCAGTGGCCCGGACACCTGCCGAGGCGTGATGAACCAGCCTCGAACGCGAACTCCGTCGACGCCGTCAAAGCTGACGTCGTAGACACACGCCTCGGGCAAAAGGTCATCGACCGGATCGAAGCTAGGGTTGAGGGGCACCATCGAACTCTGCTCCAGATTTCCATGCCAGAACTGATGGAAATCATCGGCCATCGTCAGCGGCGGCTGATAGTCGACGAGCCGATCCAACCCCCAGTCTATGGAGCCCATCGACTATGGACTCCACCGTGCACGGACCGGCGTCTCTTTGGCCCGCTCAAACAGCTCAGACCATTCCTTCGAGCCGTCATCGGGAGTGATCTCCAACCGCACCCCCTCTGAATAGGCGGGGCCGTGACCGGCACTGAAGTAACCATACCCCTGCGAGGTGAAGGCCATGTGCACACAACTGCCGTCCTGATAGACGATGGAGTTCAGCAGCCGTGGCTCAGGATGATTGAAGGGTTTTCCTTCAGCGACGAAAGGCTCCAGGTCATCAGCAGGTATGCGGAACCTCTCGATCGCTTCCTCGTCGACTTCGACACCCAGGCCGGGCTTCTCGGGTACCTGATGGTAGCCGCCCACGACATCGATCGGTGTCTTCAGCAACTGATGGCTGTACAGATTCGTACACGTAATCGTGGGCCACGTGGCGTGGGTCAGTACGGCGCCGAGATGGGCAGCCCAGGTCGCCATCAACCCATTGCCCACAAGCTGAAGCCAGAACGGCATCTGTGCCTCTGCGCTCAGGGTTCCCTGTTGCATCACTGCCGATTTCCCGGCGCAGATGACGAACCCGTCGCACACCTCTTCACGGACACAGGTGATGTATGGGGGCGAGCCGAAGTGCATGGCCACGGGGCGGCTGATCGTGTTGCGGATCTGACGATTCCCAAGCACGTCGCCCTGTGGAATCGGTGTTTCATACATGGCTACGATGGGATAGGCCTCCAGCTTCTTGATCACAGGAATCGCTGAGGCCGCATTCTGCCAGGTCCCGTTGGCATCCAGATCGAGCTTGAAGTGTCGAGGAACGACCTTGTCCACGGCCGCTACCTGAGCCACGATGTCCCACCACGGACGCGGTTTGTTCTTGAAACTGGTATACCCAGCTGCGACAGCGTCAGCCGCTTCGGCTGCCCAGTCCTGAGGAGATGCATCGATCGACCACCAGCTGATGGGCACCCAGTCGCGGACCTTGTTTCCCAACAGCCGGTGCACCGGTACTTCGAGGATCTTGCCCAGCAGATCGTGAATGGCCATCTGCAGCCCACTGCCGAGGCTGTCGTCGTGAACGACGTCGGCAGGGCTCTTCCCTTTGACGCGTTCGACCGACTCGTTTGTGACACGTGCCCACGTGTAATGGACGACGGTTTCGCCCCAGCCAACGTGGCCGGTATCGGACGTGACCTTGCACAACTCGAAGATGTTCCAGTTGTACACCTCGCGAGCCGTAATGCGATGCTGCCGTTCGGTGAAGGGTACACACACCATCGTACGTTCCACATCGACAATCTTCATAACAACTGACTCCTCCCAGGTCCTACTATTGATGATTGGTGTCAAAGGGAAGCGGATGGAAAGTTTGCCCCGTCGCCTCCGCAACGCCTCGATGCGTCACGCGTCCATGTATGACATTCAGACCGTGGGCCAGACCAGAATCACGCTGCCTCGCGCTCGATGAGGACCGTATACCCAGCTTCCAAGAGGGCTCGAGCCCCCACAGGCAAGAGTCCGACGCGATCCTCATTCGCTTTGATTTCCTTGGGTACCCCGACAATCATGAGATACTCCTGCTCTGAGTTTCCCTACCGGGTGGTTTGGTAGTAGCGCTTAAAGGGGCGGGCGGCCAGCCCCTCCTCATTCAGTTCGACCCCGAGACCTGGCCCTGTGGGAAGATCCAGATACCCATCACGGCTGCGAACCAGTTCCGGCTGGGTGAGAATCTCCTCGGCCAGACGCTCTTCGCTTTCGTTGCCCACCGTTTCGAGGATGTAACCATTTCGCAGGAACCCCATCCCCTGTAAGCCTTGCACGACGGACAAGGGGCCGTTGGGGTTGTGTGGAGCGATGGCGACATTGTTCATGGCCGCCACCGTAGCCAACTCCTTCAACTGACCGAAGCCACCACAGTTGCCGATATCCGGCTGAAAGACATCGACGGCCTGCGTCGTCAACATGCCGACCATGTTTCGATCGTAGACCGTGGCGATCCGCTCACCCGCCGCGATGCGGGGGCCGCCGCAGGCATAGCTGGCCTCCTTCAGTTTCAGCAGACCCGGCACGTCTTCAGGTGGAAGCGGTTCTTCGATCACGTCGACGAGCCCCTTGAGGCCATGCACCAACCGAATAGATGTGGCCCCATTCAGTCGTGCGTGGCAATCAACCCACAGTTCGACGGCATCTCCGTGATCTTGTTTTGCCTTGGCGAAGAAATCGATCACCTCGTCGATGATGGCAACATCCGTCCATTGATGCTCGTTGTGACTGCCGTCGACCTTCCCCTTGGTACCAGAATAGGCCGCCCCACCGCCAAGGCCATATTCGGCCCCATCGGTGGCGACCTTCTGGCGCTGCCCGTAGTACACGGGCAGGGTCGTCTTCATCACCTTGTATCCACGCGCCAGGGCGCCGCCCACATTGTCTGAATACTCTTGCGGCGTCGACCCACCGGGGACGTGGCAATACACGGGAACGCGCGTATCGAAAGTAGGCCCCCCGAACAACTCGTAGACGGGGCGTCCGAGTTCCTTGCCCTTGATATCCCACATGGCGATGTCGAGGGCACTGATGGCCGAGACGGCAACGGTACCGATCGTCCACTGATTGTCTCGATACATGCGTTCGAAGTGAAGTGCCGGCTGACGAGGATCCTTTCCCACGAGACCGATATTCTCGACGAGATTTTCGATCCCTCGGGCCGTGGCATCGTCAAAACGCTTCGTAACCACCTCCGATATTCCAGTGATGCCCTCGTCGGTGTGAATGCGGGTGATGATGAGATTGCGGAAATCGGCGTCGATAAGCCGCACGTCGACGGCGGTGATATTCATTGCTTGGAGAATCTCTCTGTGATCGGTGGGTTCAGGACCCGGTTCCGGGAACAACCTGCTGTCCTGAGGCTGACGAGGCATACGCGGCTTCCACGAACTGCATCGCTCTCAGGGCATCTGTGCCGTCGGGAATGCTCGGACTGGTTTGGGCACTACCCATACACGCCGCACTGAGAATACGTCGCACGAACTCCAGACCGGCGAATCCTCCATATCCCGGTGCATCGGGTGGAACCATCTCGACCGTCTGCTGCCCCGGCCCCGAGCTGCGGGGACCTTCCTCGTGGATATACAAAGTCCGTCCCTGGCCCTGTCTCCCCCACATGGGCCAATCGATCTCGCCAAGATCTCCGCGAATCGTCAGGCCAATGTCTCCGTAGCGTTGCCGCAGGACATAACCCGCGTGGAGCGACCCCACAGCCCCGCCGCTCAGCTGAAAACTACAGGCCGCCATGTCCTCGACATCAATCCCGGTTCCTGACAGTGTTCCAATGTGAGCCCCCACATTCGTGTATTCGAGGCCTGTGAGATACCGAATCAGATCGATCGTGTGGATAGCGAGCCAGTGGAGGATTCCTCCCCCAGCAACCTGCTTGTCGAAAAGCCAATGTTGCGGATTACGCTGCTCGACGGTGCTGGTCACCATTCTCCCTTCCACGGACACCACCCGACCGATTCCGCCTTCTTCTACGATAATGCGTCTTGCATGTCGGGCGACGGGCAACATGCGATTCATGAACGCCGGTGCCCAGAGTGTCTTGCCTTGGCTGGCTGCGTCGTTTAGTCGAGACAGTTCAGCGCTGGTGCGTCCACAGGGCTTTTCGATGATGCAGGCAATCCCCTCGCGTAGAAAACGCTCGCCGATCTGGGGTGACTGGTCATTGCGCGCTGAAATCAGCGCCAGCTGTGGACGAAGATCTCCCTGCAACAACTCGTCCATGGAACGGACCCATTCGGCATCATCGGGCACATCCTCTTGACCCTCTGAGTCAGGATCGGCAATCAGCAGCCGTTCGCATTCCGGCAGATGCTGCAGAGTGGTCAACCAGCCCTTCGAATGCGGCGCCGTCAGACCGATGAGAGCAACCGTCATGGTCATGAGCTCTGTCCCAGGGAGAGAGTTTTTCGCGCCTTAGAGGATGCGTAGATCGTCTCCAGCAATGCCACCGTTCGGCGTCCCTCAAGCCCATCGACGCGCAGCTGCGTCCCATGGGTTACGGCGGACACGACATCTTCCACGATATTGTGGATCGGGTTGTCGATGGCGGCCAGTTTCTGCTCCAGATCATCGCCGAAGTAGCGTGCTGATCCGTCTAGCGCACCGTCGATCAGAACCCCACCATCCGTACCGTGGACTTCGGCGCTGAAGTAGGCGTTGGCGGGAAACGTCGTCGTACCGACGATCACGCCACGAGCGCCATTGCCGTATCGCAGCAGCGCAAGACCCACATCTTCGGTTTCGATGTCGTGGTTCATGATCGACGCATCGCCAAAGACTTCATCGGGATCGCCCATGAACCACAACAGCAGATCGATCAGGTGCGACCCCTGGTTGGCCAGTGACCCCCCCCCGTCCATGGCCCAGGTTCCACGCCAGCCGCCGCCATGCTGGAAATACTCATCAGATCTGAACCATTTGAATCGGACTTCTCCAAGCAGCGGACGTCCGAAAAGCCCCTGCTGCAAGGCGCTGGCGACGCGGAAATTCGTATCCACATATCGACTCTGGTAATCGATTCCCAGCAGCACACCCGTACTTGCGGCGGCCTCGATCAACTCATCGCAGGCGGCGGTAGAGACATCCATCGGTTTGGTCGTAATGACATGTTTCCCCGCATGGGCCACCTGCACACCGATCTTGGCGTGCAGCCCACTGGGGGTCATCACGAGCACGGCGTCGACATCATCTCGTGCTAAGGCATCATCAAGAGAACTCGTCCAATCGCAGGACAACTCTTCTCCCACCTCACGGGCAAGCTCGTCTCGCAAATCGCAGACACAGGACAGTCGTGCACCTTCTGTTTGTGTAATCAGTTTCGCCCGGCCCCGTCCCATCCCGAGACCTACAACCGCGAATCCTACCATGGTGTCATCTCCTGATGTTATGAAGGGCTAGTCCTAGTCATCGTCTGCATCTGCCTTGAGAAACTGCCCCACATAATCTCGAGATCGAATCAGTCCTTCCTGCTGAAGCTCAGGCGTGGCCCAGAAGTGATGGTCCTCGAGCTCCACACTCAGAACACCGTCGTAGCCAGCCTCTTCGAGTCGACGGATGATCAGTTGCCAGTCGACGATTCCCTCTCCGGGGATCGTATACCGCCACCAGCCCTCGCCGAATCCGTAGGAGCGGGAATAACTCTCGCCGGCGATGCCGCTCTCGTAGAGTTTCTCCTGATTGATCTCAGTGTCCTTCAGATGGACGTGGTGGACACGATCGGAGAATTCGTGCAGCAATCGAACGTGGTCGATCTGCAGGCGGGCGAAATGAGAAGGATCGTAGCAGATGCCCAGATTCGGAGATGGAATCGCCTCAAAAATGCGACGCAGACTCTCGGGGGAACAGCCGAGATTCGGCAAGTGTGGCGACCCACCTGGCCACGGCTCGATGGCGATCTTGATGCCCACCTTCTCGGCATGCTCAACGACCTTAGGGTAGATCTTCTTGAAGATCTCGAAGGTCTCTGCACGCGGCATACTCCCATCATCAGGCCCCAGGACGGTGAAATACGTGTGTCCACCGTGTTTCGCCATAGACGTGAGTTGCTTTTTCAGTTCACTCAGAGCCTTGCGACGCTTCGCCGCATCCCTCGAGAGCAGTCCCCCGGCGCCTGCGTCACAGGTTCCGATGGCCAGCCCGTATTGCGCACATGTCCTGGCGATTTGGGCAGTGAGCGGTGGTGTGTCGACGGCGTCGAACTCGTTGTCTGCCAGCCACGCGCAGTACCCATCAAAACCGATGTCTCCGGCGAACCCGGGCAACCTCGTACCGATCTTCATTTATCCATCCTGTTCTGTTGCTGTTTCTGTTGCTGTTGCTGTTGCTTCTCGACAAGAAAGCGTTGGGGGCATTTGCAGGATGTCAGTCTCACGATTCCGAACCCCCTTGCACGCGAGGCTGAATCCATTGGGTGACGATGAGCGACACTACAGCCAGCGCTGAACCGCTGAGGAAGATCACCCGGTGTCCGAAGTAGTGCCATGCGAGCCCGCCAATCAAGGGGGCAGCCACGGCAGCCAGATGATTCATGGTGACCCCCATGGAGAGGGTTGGTTTCAGATCGGCTGCGTCGGCGATGCGGTGTACGTATGTCGTGAGAGCGATGCTGCCGAAGAAAATAAGATTGTCCACACAATACAGGACATAGAGCGTAGGACGATGGTCGATCAGAGCATATCCGGCGAAGACGAAAACGAGTCCGATGTAACTGGCACTCAACATGACGCGTTCGCCAAAGCGGTCGACGAGGCGGCCCAACAAGGGCGCTGTGAGCGTGATCAGGACCTGGTTGACGAAGACGAGAATCATCGTCGTCTCCACCGGCATTCCATGAACCTTCACGAGGGCGAAAATAGCGAAGGTGATGAACATCTGCTTGCGGCAGCCCTGCAGGAAGTTCAGAGCATAGTAGAGGTAGTATCTGCGACGAAAAACGAAGCGCTCCGAATCGGCGTCCACGACTTCCCGACGGATCAGCAGCAGGGCCATCCCACCGACTACGGTCACGAGCCCGGCGATCGTGAACATATCCTCGTAGAAGCCTTGCAGACCACTGCCGGATGCTGAATCGATGTACTCGAACAAGAGCATGCACGCACCGATCGCCAGCAGCCAGCTGAAGCTGCTGACCGCCCGCAACTGGCCCAGCCACCTCCCTTTATTTCCGGATGGCGAAAGACTCAGTCCCATCGCCTGCTCGAGAGGGACCCAACAATGAAAGCCGATGCTCCAGACGAAAGAGAAGATCGCGAGGGACGTGACCGAATCGGTATATCGATAGGCGGCCAAGCCAAGCCCATGACCGTAAGTGAAAGGGCGGCAATACGGGAAGGAATCCAGCGGATCATCGCCGCGATGAAGAGGACATTCAGGAAACCGGGGACCTCTCGCAGCCCTTCGACCATGCCCAGTTCGTGGGGTTCGATCCCCAAACGGCTGACGATGAAGTTGTTGAATACCGTCAGTTGCACGCCAAAGAAGAACCCAACCCCACCGACAGCGATCGCCAGCAACGTGAAATTCCGCGTCCATCCTTCGAACAACCGACCGATCCATCGTATCCGTGTGAGTCTCAAATGGATCTCGAACCCACCGCCCGCCTTGCGATCGCTCATGCGGGGGAAGGCTTCCGGAAGACGAAGATCCCCCAGACGAGGTAGCCTCGCTCGCCACCGTCGACCCAGTGGGACAGGCCCTTCTTCATCCGCTCCAGGTAATCGCTGCTGACCCGGTGCTTCAGGGCGGCCTCCCACAGCTCGGTCTCCGTCAGGACGCGCCCGTAGTGCGTGCTCAGGTGGGGTGAGAGGTCCCGGAAGGCGACCTCCTCCAGTCCTTGCACGGACGCCGCCGACCGGTAGAAGGCGGGGGAGCCGAGATCGCTCAGGTGGATGCGGTCCAGGATGGGCTGCAAGACACCGTCGGGGCAATCGTCGGCCTGCATGATGTCGGTGAAGGCGAAGACGCCGCCCGGCTTGAGCACCCGAGCTGCCTCGGAGACCACGCGGAGTCGCTCGCCACTGTGCAGGAACGCATCCTGCGAGCAGACGGCGTCGGAGCTCTCGCCCGGTGAGTCGACGGCCTCGAAGCTGCCGTCGACGATGGTCACCCGTTCCTGGAGGCCGCGATCCTCGTTCAGCTGTCGGGCGCGCTGGTTCTCCACCTCACTCAGATTCAGCCCGGTGACACGGCATCCCGTCGTCTCGGCCAGGTAGCGGGCGGTGCCCCCGTAACCGGAGCCCATGTCCAGGACGTGCATCGAGTCGTCGAGACGGCCCAGCTGCTGGGCGAGCTGCTCGACGGTGCGGCGGCTGGCCTCGGCGATCGTGTCCTCGTCGGACTCGTAGAGGCCGATGTGGATGTCCTCCCCACCCCACACGGTGGAGTAGAAGGTCTCGGCGTCATCGCTGTTGTAGTAATCGCGCGCCGTCTGCACGACATCGGTGTAGCTCGCCGTCATGCACTCTCGCTGTCGCTGTCGATGTAGGCCTTCTCGGCGACGTGGACGAGAAAGTCCGGCTCGAGATCCTCGGAGTCCGCCTGGAAGTCACCGTAGGTCTGGATCCGCTGGAATCCGACCTCCGTCATCAGGCGGCGCGTGTAGGCCTGCCGCAGGGGGAACATGTTGAGGTGGAAGATCGTGATGATCGGTTGGAGTGGGTGTGGTTCACACATTTCACAGGCCCACGCGCACAAAGACACAAAAGGCAGCCTGTTACTTTCGAACCCGCTAGGGGGGCCCGGGGG
>Ga0187827_10007373_pt1 | contig 12259 bp, 17 predicted proteins | sample ETNtaG_39_FD_167969 | JGI IMG/M metagenome (GOLD analysis project Ga0187827, IMG submission 167969) | Marine microbial and viral communities from oxygen minimum zone, Eastern Pacific Ocean - ETNP2014_SV_150_PacBio MetaG (Illumina Assembly) | ecosystem: Environmental > Aquatic > Marine > Hypoxic... | reverse complement strand
AAAAAGAAAAAAGCATAGGTGCGCCATTAGGTAATATACTTACTAAAGGTGCAGGAATACTTGGTAAATTTGCACAGCGGAACCCAGCTTTATTGTTAGGTCTGGGGTCAAGTTTGCTTAGTGGTAAAGGGTTTGGGCCTTCTTTAGCTGACGCGGGGAAAGCTCAAGCTACAGCTAATAAATATTTAACTGATCAAGAAGCAGCCAAACAAGCAGCACACCTTGCACGATTGAAATATCTAAATGAAGTCCGAAAAACAGATATAGACGAATATAGAGCAGACACGGACAGGTTGACAGCACTAAATCCATCACCCGGTAAACCTAACACTATCACACAGAGTGATCTAAATGCCGCAGCTATTTACCTAACCCACAGGGGAAGTATTAATAACCTTCCGTTCCCTGGGGAGTTTAAGGATCCGGATAAACGCATATTAGTTCAAGTGTTAGCTTTAAATATGAGGGAATTGATGGATATTGAGCGTCTATCACAGAAAGACGCTCTAGCAAAGGCGTTCGATATAGTACAAAACAAAGGAATTGTAAGAGAAGGTGATGGATTCTCTACTCTTTGGGGTTTTGGGCGTTCAGCAGAAATAAACCCCAAAGGAGGAGGAAATAGTTCTTCCGCCGGAGGAAATAGTTTTTCCGAAGGGCACCTTATAACATCTCCCGATACTGGTGACCTATCTTGGGTACCTAACTAATGACGCAAGATATATCTCCTGCGGCTCAAGAATCTACATCACCGGTTTTAGGACATAAACCTGTAGATATTTTAGGTAAAAAAGTTTGGTTTCCAGAAGAAATGACCAACGCTCAAATTACTGAAGCTATCAATAAGGGAGTAATTCCTCAACTAACAAAATCTGTAGCTAATACTCCAATAGAAGATACTGCTGAACCTTCTACTGATACATCTTTTTCTGCACAATTTTCCAAACATCTTAAACACCCTTGGGATGCTGTAACACAGGATAGTATTGTAGTCCACCTTGCTAATTGGGCTACTGGTAACACAGCTTTGGATCGTGTAACTGCGGCTCAAAAGATTGTTAACCACCCGGATGCTATTGGTACACCTGAACATGCCAAAGCTCTTCAGACAATAGAGGAATTTGGGCATCTTCTTCAAGAACCCCCAGATAATAAAGGTATTACAGAAACAGTTAGTATGCTTTGGAAAGCAGGTAAAACTAACCCTGGCATGATAACTGCTGAGTTGGCTAATGCTGTTATGGCTGATCCTTGGTTGCTATTTCCTATGCTTTGGAAAGGAATCCCAGTTAGAGCTGGTTTAGCTGTTACCAAAGCTATGGGTAAGGTAGCCGGTACAGTAGCCAAAGTAGGTACTAGAGCTGGTATAGGAGCTGGGGAAGGAGCTGCTATACATACAGCATTGCAACTTGGAGAAAGGGGTGAAGTTGACGTAGAAAGTCTTGGGCCTAGTATGTTTATTGGGGCTATGTTAAATACATCTATGGGTGGTGTAGCAGATAGTATAGTAAGTATGGCTTCCAGAAAAACAAAAATTGCTGAAAAGGTTTTTATAGAGCGTATAAAACAAAACCCTTATAGAAACCCTATGGAAATTTTAGAAGAAGTAGCAAAAGAAGCAAATGTAGCATCTGCAAAAGTTATTGCTAGTTTACAACCAGAAGCTCTTCGGATATACCAAAAAGCCTTCCTGAAAGAAATTAACAGAGGCTGGAAAAAGCAAAGGGCAGAAAGAAAGACCCTTACGACTGACGAAGCGGCCAGGAAAAGCACTTTCCAGGGAAGAACTTTCGAAGAAGTTATTAAAGAAAATAATGCAGCTCTGGATAAACTTACAACAGGAGAACTTAAAAAAGCAGGAGTAGACCTGTCTCGTTCCAAAACACGTAGTAATATTATAGCTACTGCCGGTGGTCTGACAGCAGGTGCTGCTGCTATAGCCTTAGACGACCAAGATATAACTGCTGCTGCCAGTATAGCATTAACTGGTGCTGTAGGAATTAAAGTACTACAAAAGATAGCAACTCATTCTACAAAACACTTGGCTGAACCTTTAAAAATTGTACCAGAACAAGACGCTCATCGTGCTGTAGAGGCAGGTCAAGCCTTATTAGCAGCACGTAATCTTGATATCGAAAGATTTGGGTATCAGATCAAACTAGTACTTGGTGAAGGTACGCAAGGTAAAGCATACGAATCTTTGGTTACTCGTTTGATTGAATCCAAAAGGAAAATGACAGCAGATGATCTCATTGGATCAGATAGAAACCTTACTCGTCAAGACCAGTCTACCAGAGTTAAAGAAATTGACGCTGTTAGAATACGTGTAAAAGAATATTTGGATGATGCTTATACAATATTAAATAAACGTGGTATGGTAGATACCCACCACGCAGGTTTTGTTCCTCATATATTAAAAGAACAGCGTTTTAAAGAAAGAGGACTAGGGGAGTATAAGTTCGATAAAGATCGTACAATTTTAGGAACTCTTGCTGATGTGCAAAAGAAAGGTTATACACCTATTTCAACAGAGATATCTCAACTTATTCAACTTTATGGGCAGTCTATAAATAAAGCTCTTATCAATAAAGATATGATACAGGTTTTACAAAAACAAAAAGTATCAGGATTAAGTGGGAGTAAACCAGGAGAAGACCTTACACTTATTCTTACCAAACAACCTACAGGAAATGCTAGTAATCACTATACCTACTCCCCAGCACTAGAGGGATTAGCAGGAAAGTGGGTACACAAAGAAGCTATAGACAGTCTTTCATTTATGCTTAACGCTACTGATGTTTCTGGTTTTACACGCGGAGCAGAATCTCTGAATTTTCTTATGAAACGTGGAAAGGTTGCTTTATCATTCTTTCACGCAAGTGCCCTTGTAGAATCAATGATATACGCTGGGGCTATCAGAGATGTACCAAGTGTTGTCTTGGGTAAAGGAGGTTTTGGCCTTGCTCAACTCAAATACGGTGGTTACGGGGATATTGTAGAGACAGCGTTAATGGCAGGTCTAAAAATAGGTGGCCCGGAAGATGTCGGAATTGATGTATTCTACAGAACTTTAAACACAATACAGACTACTCTGGAACAGAACTTACCTAGCATTATTGGAAAACCTGCTGGCCTTGCAGTTAAAGGGTACGGAAAAATTAACAAAGTTGTTGACCATATAATGTGGGATAAGATTCTTAACGGTGGTAAACTTATCGTCTTTATGAAAGAATACGAAAGGGCTTTGTTGAGGCATCCAACCAGACCTGCTAACATAATTGCTAAAGAGACAGCAGAATTTGTCAATGATGCCTTTGGTAATCTGAATTGGCAACAAATCGCTTTAGGCACATCAAACAGGTTACTTCGTAAAATAGCATCAAAAATGATGAATCCAAAAGGCCGTAGAGGTTTACAGCTTCTATTCTTTGCACCTGATTGGACCCTTGCTAATATACGTATTCTTGGTAAAGCACTACCTTTTATTAACAAATCTCCTGTCAGTAGAAGAATGTACCAGATGTACGCTGCACGGGCAGCTTTGTTATACGCCACACTTGGTAACGGTATAAACTATATGTTTACAGGCAAACCTATCTGGGATAATAAAGACCCTCTTAAAATCAACCTTGGGGATGGAAGAACTATGGAGTGGTCGAAACAATTCAGAGAACCTTTTGAGTGGGTATTTGATTTCCCCTCGGAATTAACGAATAAATCAAGTTCTTTGATTAAGTTAGGAGGGGCACAATTACTCAACAAAAAATATCTTAACGCTAAAGGGGCACCACCTCTGTTCGATGCAGAATATGATAGTTTACCAACACGAATGAAGAAACGAGGTAAAAATGTCGTAAGTCAATTCTTACCTATTTGGATGCAAGCTACATTAAGAGATGGTGAAATTAGACCTGATGAAATGCTTTCTAGTTTTCTTGGTCACGCTATTCGTCCTGACCTTCAATCTAACAAATTCTCTAAACCGTGGACCAGACCAGAACCTAAAGATTTACAGTGGGGTTCTCTTGAAGGGGCTGCACTACCTCCAGAAGAAGGCCCACTCGGACAGGTTCCTGAATGGTTATACAATACAGAGAATCTCTCTAAGTGGTGATAGTTTAAGGATTAAAATTAGTATGGATACTATTCCTGCATATGCTTTACCCCAATCAGTAATAGCGCAACTGGAAAATTGGCTAAAAAGTCGTTTCAGCGATGGGAAAACAGCACAACCCCCTCTTGGTAATCAATACCAAGGGGGACCACCCCGTGCTCCCTATCCCCCTCTTGGTAATCAATACCAAGGAGCACCTTTAGCAGCTCTGCCTCCTAAACCTATATACAAGAGGAAACCTATAATATACAAGGCTCTCAAAAAACACCCTTTCACACCGTCGTTCATTACTGGTATGAAGAAGATAGACAATGCTGGCAAGACAGGCAGGTCTACTTCAGGTTCTTGGTTTCCGCATAAATCGGCTGAAGGAGGTACCGACACTATTGGCTATGGTCATAAACTTTCTAAAGATGAGCACGAAGATGGATACGTAGTTGTGGGTGATAAGAACATCCCACACGGTAAGCTGACAGATGCCCATATAGAAACGCTGCTTGTCGATGATATGAATAAGCACAAAGCTATAGCACGTAACCAATTTAACAAACACGGTCACGGTAAAGATTACGACAGTATGTCTCGTCGAGAGCAAGACCTCTTTGGAGCGTTGGCTTTCAACATTGGTACGTTAGAGGATAAAGATGGCAACTTCGGGTGGCCCGGTCTTCTGAAGGCAGTTAATGACAAAGACTATGAAGGTATCAAAAGGGAATCCTTAACCTCTTTCACACGAGAAGACGGCACAAAGGGGTATCTCATCAACCGACGGGATGATTTGTTAAAGGCTCTTGGTTTTAATGAAAAAACGTACAGTAGATAATTATGGGAAGATTACTACGTAGAGGCCCACCTGTTGAGGCAACGATGAATGAATTTTTTAATTCATACCCATCAGCCATGCAAGTGGAACCGCAGGGGGAAGAGTCTGATATGACACCTCCGCTATTACCGCCATTACCGCCACCGGAACCAATACCCCCTTTAGCTTTAGGAACTGGTAGTGGGCATTTTACAGTACAACCTCTTTTACAAAACCTTCCGCATGGTGGTAAACAAACTCATAAATCTTATGGCTTTGATCTGGAACTTGACAACCAAAAAGTTCTTAATAATATGGCAACTGTGCTAGGACTATCACCAAACTCTATAGACGCTCTTCGTGGAAATTTTGGACGGTCTAAATTTGACTTGACCACCAACGGAAATCAACTTGTAAAATCCCGAAACCGCAACTGGGGAGGTGGTGCCACCGTGTATCCTTTGGAGAATGTTTTCCTTTCAGGAGACTACAACCAATGGGGCAAAGAGAATGACCCAACTAAAGCGTATCAAGTAGGGGTAGATTACTCTGGTGGTGATAACGGGATAACAGCGGGACTACGCGGTGGACAGACATTTCACGCAGACCAATTCAACAAAAAAGGAAAGCCTGAAACAAATATCTCTGCGGAAGCTACCGTACCCTTAAATTTAATTCCAATTTTAGGAAGAATATTAGGTTATAGCCCTTAACGCCTCTATAAGCCCCGTGTGTGAGTTTGAATATAATCAGGTACCTTACCTCCCCTCGACCTAGAGTTGCGTCTGTAGGACGCTTATACGGCTACGGTAATGGAGCCACCGTACAAAAAGCCACATATTGCTCCACTAACACGACACTTCTATAAAAAAAGGAGATTATTATGGAATGGTTACTAAGTATGTGGAGCATGATCCCTACCTGGCTTCACGCAATAACTGCCGTGGTTACGGCTGCGACTGCCGTAACTGCTTTGACCCCAAGCACCAGTGATGACACCATAGTCAACGCTATTCTCAAAGTACTGAATATGTTAGCGGGGAATGTAATGAAGAACACCAACGCTGACAACTATGACGGCTAGTGTCCTTTGGGTTGGGTTTACTTGTTTAATCGTAATGATAGCATTATGGGTTGCATACAGGTATGGTAAAGCAGATCAAAAATATGAAGCGGCAGAGGCCGCAACCAAAAGGGCCAAGGAACACCACAATATCAGTGAAGATGTTGCTGGTATGTCTGATGATGAGCTTGACAACCGCTTGCGTAAGCATCAATGATGGTTGTGCGTGGGTAGAGAAAATTACTGTTCAAGCAGAGGACGTATTAGTTCGGTCCACTAAGGAACAGATTGTTGTACACAACATGGCGGTAGATAAATTCTGCCGTTAATCTGGACACTGCTTATTCTGCTTTTATTGAACAGTTGTATGATTGTAATGCCTATGCCTGTTCAGATAGCTGGGGTAGTAGGTGATAGTGCGTCTTATATCGTTACCAAGAAAAGCATGACGGACCACGCCATCTCACAAATGGTTGGTAAAGACTGTGCTGTATGGTATATAGTTAAAGATATACGTCTATGTAAAAATACCGTGACACGCTAAGTACTTACTCTTCCTTACCATACTCAAACTCTTTGAGCATTTCAATACAGTGAATAGCTTTATCTAAATCCACCTGTCCACCCTTTTCCCTGAACCTGGTGATATACTTAATGGCTGTGTGTTGACACGCATCCAAACCATTCTGCATGGAATAATCCATAGGTTGTATCTTCAGGTCAGTGTAGTGGTGACCACTGACCTGTTTCTGTAAAGTATGTTTGATCTTTGACCAATGCCCTTTATCATCGCCACCTAGTTTTAGACCTGCCGTTAACGCTGTCTTTACAATATCATCACTGTCACTACTGGCGTGACCGACAGCGTTGTCATAGTTTACCCAATCTGAAGGATCAGGCATTGGTTGCTTCGTTATAAAAATTTATAAAGGCTTCATCAAGAGTAGGCTGTACTCCACCTACCTTTAACGAAATAGCTGTGTCAATACCTTCCGTAAAAGCTGCTTTGAGGTCTTGCTTGTAATTCTCCAAACTCATGTTAACATACGGAACACCTTGCATATTCTCGTATGTGTCTTTCTCTTTTACCATATTAACCACACTCCTTTTGTCCAGTAGTTGAATCAATGTGACAGGCTTCTCCACTCTCTTCACTTTTGACTATGATACCACTACGTTTACCTGCGCTGCGGTAAGTAGTCACCCCTTTGGCTCCACCGGCCCAAGCATCCATATAAATCTGTTTAAAATCATCCCACTCTACATCGTCACCCACGTTGCATGTCTTTGAACACGCACTGTCCACGTAAGGTTGAACGGCAAGCAGTATATCAAGGTGGTTCTTTACGGACAACTCATCTGCACATACAGGTTTGTTACCAAACTGGTCTACTCCGTAATCCAAGATAGTGTGGTTGACAGGACCGTCAGCAGTTTGGATAACCCTGTCCACAAAGGTGGCAAAGGTGGGTTCGATACCACTTGATACGTTGTCGGCACACAAACTGATGGTACCACAAGGGGCAATAGAAATAAGGTGGCTGTTCCTGATACCGTGTTTGCGTATCTTTGATCGAATCTTGGCAGGTAACTTCTTAATGTAAGGACTGTCCAGATAAGCGTCACTCATACAAGGGAACGCCTCTTTCTCCTTTGCCAATTCGGCACTTGCTTCGTAGGCGTGGTCGCGCAAGGTAGACATAACAGTCTTGATAAACTCAAGACCACCTGCGCTGCCGTAACTGTGCCCCAACGCTTCCATTGCGTTAGCCAATCCTGTGACTCCCAAACCCATACGCCGCTTTGATTTGGCCTCACACTCCTGTTCCTCAAGAGGGTAGGTAGTCCTGTCAATGACGTTATCCATAGCACGTACCACCACAGGTATGTCTTCAGTTAGTTGGCAGATATCGAACAGGGATTCCTCGTCTTCTGTCAGGATATATTTAGTGAGATTAAAACTACCCAACAAACACGCTCCCCCAGGCGGCAGGGGCTGTTCGCCACAAGGGTTGGTAGTAGTAATCTCTTCCATGTAACCAAGGTTATTCATCCGGTTGATCTGGTCGAGGAACAACACCCCCGGTTCTGCCCAATCCCACGTTGAACGCATGATATCATCCCACAGGTTACGGGCATTGATAGTACTGTATACCTTGTCCTCAAACACAAGGTCAAACGGCAGGTCATCACGAACAGCAACCATGAACGTATCAGTCACACCCACACTGATGTTAAAATACGTCAGTGCGTTGTCGTTCTGCTTGGCGTGTACAAACTCCTGTATATCAGGATGATCCACCCTAAGCACACCCATTTGAGCACCCCTTCTGTGACCACTAGATGATATTGTGGCACAGACGGCGTCATAGATACCCATGAAGCTAACAGGGCCGCTACTACTACTGTCAAGAGATACGATACGGTCACCACGAGGACGAAGTTGAGAAAAGTCGTACCCAATACCGCCCCCCATTCGCATAGTTTGTGCAGCATTACTCGCTCCTTTCATAATAGAGTCCATGTTGTCTTCGATAGTACCGCTGACAAAACAGTTAAACGCAGTAGTGTTGCGTGGCGAACCGGCACTGGATTGGATACGACCACCCGGCAGAAACCTCTGGTGAAGCAACGCTCCTTTGAAGGCACGGCGGTGATCTTCCTCATCACACAAAGCCCCACTGATACGGCTCATTGTATCGTAGAAAGTTTCACCAGCACTACGGTACTTCTCAGCGTGTAGTCTATCAGCTACCTCAGTAGTAGGGCCGTAGAAAGTTTCGTTGTTGTAGTGAGGGTTATTCATAGTTCTCTAAATCCTTAAACTTGAATCGGTTCTGTTCTACTTTATAATCAAAACAAGCAAGAAGCTCTTCGCTTGTGATTTCAAGTACATCCACAATTAAATCAGGATCGTATGTATCTGCTATTTTTTCCAATAATTCATCCAAAGTAAGCATACAGTGTTACAACCTAATTACGGTTTGTACTCCTTCACAACTCTGTCAAGACTTACCCACTCATGGTCGTAGTAACCCCCTTCTACGCCACGTTTAATAACCACCCCACGCCACCAGTTGTTGTTGGCTTGCTTGGCGTACCCAGCGTGGTAATCCATGTAACACCCTACCACCATCCCCAAGATACCGCGCTCTTCAGCAAAGCTCCGTAAGTGACTGTGACCTACGGTGGTACTGCGGTGTTCCTGTTTGAGAATAGCACGGGCAGGGTTGACACCACCAAGAGGTTTGTTCAATATAGGGGTAGGACAATAGTGGTTATAGTAAACACCATCAACCTCTACTGCATCCCCAAGCTCACTGACAATATCATTATACCGTGTCTCCTCAAGATCGTCAAGTCCAAAGGTACCGGAGAACGGTCCTGCGTAGGTCTTCGCTGTGTTGATTCTTTCTTCGTGATTACCCCTGCACTTTATACGGACAGGTAGTTTCTTCTTTGCTCGTTTAATAGGGTGCCACAACCGATCCATCGCATCCTTGTATGCGTTCACATCATCAAGATAACGACGGGCATCGTACCCTTCCTTACCTTTGTCGTAGCTGCACAAGGAATCCATATCGGCACTGTCTCCTATGTCCACCACTACATCAGGCCGAAGATCAAGAATCAATTTACCCAACGCATCAAACCTGGAGTTCTTGTGACTTGGGTTAACGTGACTGTCTGGTATAACTAGGTGTACTCTACTCATTGATCCACTCTTCCGGTATTGTTTTACCTACGTGATACTTAAACCCATGTTTCTTAGCCCAATCTGAGTATCTTGTTTTACTTCCTTTGTAGATAGTGTTGTCGCACTGAAACAAAAAACGTATATCGTATTTGCCACCACAACACTGCTTAATAGCTTTATGTTTCTTACGATCAGCGGTGATGAACCTACCTTTAATCTCCACTATGATCCCGTTAGGTAACAACACATCAGGCAGATACCGTGCTGCTCTGGCAGGGTACGTAAAGTGAATAGGCCACGGTTCATACTTGAACTTACAAGGCAGAGCTTCACATACACGCTGTTCAAATTTGCTGCGGTATTTCCTCAACATTAGGCTCCCGTTTGATATCTGTTAAATACCGTGGGCCTGTCGAATAGTTAAAGATACGCAACCCACTCCCATCGTTTGCGTTCTGCCAACAATCAAACTTGTGTCGGCAATAAAAACAAACCGTGTCGAGTTTCAAATTACCTGACTTTCCGTCAGGGACAGCTTCAACACACAAACTCTTGGATAACTTCGGCGCAGCTATTATCTTTTTAACTTTACTGATGTATTGCTCAGCGTCCACTTGGTCTATATCTTCCAACGTAGTCAGATGTAATTCACCCGTGACCTTGTTCACTGCCAGGAAATGACACGGCTTCTCGTTATTCGTGACAGCCTTGTTGTAAGAACTGATCTGTGGTATGTAACCAAACGGATCATCCCTGATGATACTGCCGTCCTGAAATTTTCTAAAACCATAGACAGAGGTGGACTTAACATCCACTACGGCATCGTCAATGATACAATCAAGGTGTCCGTTGACACCACTCACGGTTACTTTAAGCTGCTCGTTAGTGACCTTGTGCCCTGCCAACTTGGACAGCAGCACCACTACCTGCTCTATGATATCACCATACAGGAACTTGAAGCGTGTCGGCCCACTCAATTCCTCTTCGTATTCGACACGTTTATCATACCACTGTTGACAGACCGGCTTGCCTACCCCGGATAACCGCAGTCCTTTGTGCGGTGGTTCCCTTTTGAGAGCCTTGTATACCAGATCACCTAGATGCCCAGTAAACTCTTTAAGCAGGTCATCAGGAACTTCTACACCACACTCAAGAACTGTGTAGATATCTCCAACCAATGTATCAATCTGTTTCTTTGTCAAGACCTTCTCCCTTTTTGTAGGATTTGGTGATGTTTAAACACGCTATACGATCAGGAAGTGCCCGATCATCAGCCAGTTTTTTGGATTTGTGTATTACACCTGTACGAAAGGTAGGGTAGATGTTGACCCACCCTTTGAACACTAACGATTGTAACCGATCCTGAAACATCATCATATAGACACCATAGCTAAAATAAAAAACAGGAACGCCACCGCCACTAACCTCATACTGACGACTTCTTTCCTGGATAGTGAACGATACTCTCCTGCTTTGTGCATTTTTATATCTCTCTCCAAAAAGGTGGTACCATAGCCCCAAAGCGTTTTTATGTATTGTGTAGTATATGCTACAGAATACTGCTTATGCCCTCGCTTGGTACCCATCTGTGTCTACCTTACATATCTGCCTAGCTGCGCTACACTAGGAACACAGACCCCAATCTGCGCGTCCTCCCCTTTTCTTATGGGATAGGTGAATCCCCAAAGCCTCTATCGCTTAGCTCTTGATCCACCTCACTATCCACCTCACTGGCGCGAGACATAGTCCCAGCAACATATCCACCCTCGACAGCATTTATCTCATCATCGCTGTTTCCGGCGTACTCCACAAGATCAATAATTTGAACAGTCTTCCAAGAAAAAACAGTGTAGTCACCAAACTTGTTAGTCCCGGAATAGGGTTCACCGCTGACCCGGACTTGACTACCGTTACCGATAATAACATCTCTGTTCATCGGGTTCATGGCAGAATCCACAAGCCGTGGCGGAAACTTTCCTTTCAAAGTAATGAAGTGCCCACGATCAGGCTGTCCTTCCTTGACCTCTTTCGTACGGACATTCAGACCAGCTTTCTCAAGTTCCTTGATGGTATCTTTGTTCAACTGCCCGACATCCAAAGTGTATTTACCGGCCATTTCATTTTTCTTGTTTAGGAATGACCAATAGGCTGTACCTTCAATCTTCATTTTTATCTCCTCTCATATTGTATTTAATCTTCTACCTTATACCTCCAGTATACCACAGGGTTCTGGTAATTACAAGACTAAAGTAGCTCTGTCCTCTTCGTGGATGTATTCCAACGCTTCAAAGGTATCGGGAGAGGCGTTGAGCGTTTTTAATTTGGAACGAGCTTCCTTATAAGTGATAACACCTCTGTAATATTCATCAATCACCTCGTCACATTTCTCCATCCAGAACTCTTTCATCTTACCCATTGTTACTTGCTCCTTTCATAAAAAATTAAACGCTTACCCATTCATTCTTATTAGTTTCCCATTGAGGTTACTATCACTTATAGCTTGAACATTATTTTCTCCGTAAGCTACTAAACAAGATGGTGCATTGGCACTTTGACCTTGCTCTCCTGATACATAATAAAATT
>Ga0187827_10007371_pt1 | contig 12263 bp, 17 predicted proteins | sample ETNtaG_39_FD_167969 | JGI IMG/M metagenome (GOLD analysis project Ga0187827, IMG submission 167969) | Marine microbial and viral communities from oxygen minimum zone, Eastern Pacific Ocean - ETNP2014_SV_150_PacBio MetaG (Illumina Assembly) | ecosystem: Environmental > Aquatic > Marine > Hypoxic... | reverse complement strand
GGAACGGGCCGCTGGCAATGATGGCGCCGACGTCGTTGATCTTGTGGACGGCGTCAGCTATCGCACCCAGGTCGTCCACGCCATACTCGGTTTCGATGGCTAGGGTGCGGGCGGCGGCGTCGCTGATGGTCAGATGGACGGGATGGCCCAGACGCTTCAGCGTCTGCACCATCTCGACACCGTAAATGGCGCCGCTCGCTCCGGAGATACCAACCACCAATGGCAAGGTCATGATCAATGATGGCCCCGGGCGGCCAGTGAGACAAGCGGTGTTTTCACCACTCGCGGCGGCGGCGAAAATCTCACAATCTGTTCTTGTCATGTCTTTCTTTGGTGAATTTCCCGACCCGGACCTCTTATGGCGGGACATGGACGCCGCCACCCGTTCGGGTGAGACAGCCTCGGTCGAGGCGCTTCTTAAGGAAATTCCCCTGGATGGCGAGGGCCGCCGCCGGATCGCCAAAACGGCGCGCCGCCTGGTCGAGAAAATACGCCGTCGGGGGGCCGGCCAGGGGGGGGGCTCCACGCCTTTCTTCACGAATACGAATTGTCCAACCAGGAAGGTATCGTGTTGATGTGTCTGGCCGAAACGCTGTTGCGCATTCCCGACGCCGAGACCGCCAACCGCCTAATCCGCGATAAGCTTGCCGAAGCCGATTGGCAGGGGCATCTTCATAAAGTTCATCCAAGAGATTCTTTGAATTTATCGTAATACGCTAATCCTGACTATGTAAGAGCAATAATTATTAAAGTTCGCCTCTGGTATATTCTATGGTTTAAGAATCGGGTTCAAAACGATGCATTTGATTTCAAGCGGTTTGCCAGCCGCCTCCTGTTATTCGGATAGGCTCTTGAGAGCGGTCGATTGCTGCAATCGGTAAAAGAGGCTATAGAAATCCGATGCTGATGCGCCGGTATCTAATTTTAGGCCTTAGCCTTTCTTTTGCTTTCCTCGCCGCTGGCTGTTCCTGGCCGCCTCCCTACGTGTTCAAAAAGGGCGAGTTCAACAGGCAACGGGAATCGTTCGGCAAGGAGCCTACCGATATCACCAGTGTCATCATCTGTTACAATAAACGCGGCTCGACCCCGCGGCAGATCAGGGATTTGGCAGTTGCCGAATGCGCAAAATTCAACAAGGTGGCCGAATTCGAGCACCAGGACCACAAAACCTGCCCCCTGTCGACACCGGTCAGCGCCTATTTTTTCTGTCACAAGGCTAGCCCCGGAAAATGAGGGGGGAGGGCGTGAATCAGGAGTTGAGAGGCACCCGCAACATGGCGTTAAGGGTGCAAGGGCAAATTTCACCAACGGAACCAGAAACCATCTTGCCCAACGTTGATGTTCCGGCCTACGCTCGCCAATGGCTTCGGCCGGTCCATCAACTTAAACCGCGCCAAACTCTAACTTAAGCGGTGGACCACTTAATGAGGGCAGGCCACTAAGGGGAGAATACTTCGTGGTAATGATCAAACTCGCCAATGACTGCTCTGTTCGGCCCAATCGCCTTCAGCGGCAAATTCCGTGGCAAGTGCTGGCATGACGGGGGATTTTTCCTTGCTTGCAACCTTTTGCAATTCGGTTGCTTTTCCATATTGGCGCGGCGCCTCACCTTTTTCTTTATCTGGAAGATATATTGTAAGTAAAAGAGAAAATCCAATTAAAAGTATAACTAAAAATGCTAAAGCAGACCCTACATAAAGAACAGCAAAACTAATTTTCTTCTTTTTTGCCTCTCCTTTCTTGTTTTCTCCGTTATTCATCTTCCTATCCTTAGTTTTTAACTTATGTAATGCCCGTTCATTGTTGGACATATTGGCGGCGAAGTAAGGGTGTATCCCAATTCTCCCCCGTCAGCCATGGGTGCCGACTACCGCGCCGAAGATGGTTATCAGGCTGGCGGCAAGCAGAATATAGTGGAAGCGGGCGATGTGGGCAAAAGTTTGATCCGGTGCTTCCTGGGCGCGGCGCTCGAGCCGGCGGCGCAGCAAAAAAGGCTCCAGGATAAACAAGGCCAAGGTGAACTGCAGCCAGATCAGGGTCATCGCATGGATCCACCAAAACTCCATCGACTCGTAGCGATCCCAGCCGTCCAGCAAGTATAGCATGTAAAAGCCGCTGGCCCCGGCCAAAAAGGTGGCAACTCTCGCATGCCCGCCGAAGCGGCACTCGATTTCCTTGAAACGGGCGCTCATCTCGGCCGGGTTGGCCATATTGCGCACCGCCGGCAGGATAACCATGGTCACCAGATACACTCCGCCTATCCAGACAACCACGGCCAGCACATGCACGGCGCGCGCTAGACTTAACTCATCCACCTGTCATTCTTCTTTTCATTACGCCGGCCTCTGCATTGGGCATTTCCCAGCTAGCTCGAAATCCGTGGTCAGTGTACCAATATTTCAATATCTGGGGAATTTCCGCTCATTGGCAACCCCCCATTTGATCAGAGACCGGAATAGACCTTACCTTCGCCGCCGAACTGTCCAACTATGTGGGACCACCTTACAAATCAGCGTAAGCTTCTGGTTGGAAAACCTAATGATTAAGCGTTGCGCACATGACTAGGTGCTTGTTCCGTTGGCCTTTGTCGCCTCGATCCATGCCGCTTGGTGGCTGGCCGATGATACCGTCGTTGTCCAGGGCAACCTGACCGATGGCGACAGCTATGCCCATCTGTTGCGGGTCATTCGGTTTATTGAAACGGCCGCCGGCCCGGCCGGCGGGAAAGACGCCGAGTATCCGGCTGGTGTCGCCCATTGCCATCGCTGTTTGCTCGCGGCGGTACGTGCGCCGCGCCGCGCGGGTCATTTTGACGTCCAGATAGCCCTTGACCTCGGCCACCGTCATGGTGCCGTTGACGTCGGCGTTCGCTTTCCCGTAGACGCCTCGCAGGAAGTACTCGGTGAACAGCCCGTGTTGGGCATCCTCGTCCCAGCTAGCGAGCTGTTCCTCGCTCGTCGCCGTCAGCACTGTTATGCCCTCTCCCACGCTTATCGCCTTCGCCTTGATGTAGACTGGAGAGGCTGAGCGGATCAGCATCCCCTTGTGGCTATCGCCGGAAAAACAGGCATCGAGCAGCACCGTCTTCGAGCGCGCTTTTAGCTTTCCTAAATTCTTATAGAGAAGGTCAGCGGGATAGCCGTTGATTTCAGCCTGATCCGGATCGGTGTCGACGGGAAGCAGATAGCCCCGCTTGTCCCTCTGTCCCGCCACCCCATGGCCCGAGTAAAAGATAAGGATATCAGAGCCGTCCTTGGGGCCCAGGTAGCTCCACAGCTTACCCTTGAAACCGCGTTCGTTGCCGAAGGCGGCCTGCATTTGCGCCTGGGTGGTGTCGCGAAGGTCGATGTGATCCGCTTTTCTCGAATTAACGAACTGGAGATCCAGATCAGAGCTATGCAAACGGAGCTTGGCAAGGAGGCCGAAAAGTACGAGGGATTTATAGGCAAACTTCAAGAGGCGTTAAAAAAATTGAAGGAGGCCAAGAATAAGAGTCGTTCCCTCCATGGGTTCCAGGAGTTTGACTGATCGATCTGGCCGCGCCGAAGGAGTGGGAACCTCTTGCTGAAAAGGGGATTGCCACTTTGGAAGGAGTAGCCTTGTTTACTAGCCTTTTCCAGGTTTGCGGCTCAGATGCGGGAGCTTCTCGGGTATGCCATCCCATTCTTCGGCGTCGGCGGGCGATTCGCCCTTGCGGGCGATGTTGGGCCATATTTTGACGAGCTCGGTATTGATCTCAAGCCAATTTTCGAAGCCCGGTTGGGTATCGGCCACGATCGCATCGGCGGGGCAGGCGGGTACACAAACACCACAGTCGATGCACTCGTCGGGATGAATGACCAAAAAATTCTCACCCTCGTAGAAACATTCCACCGGGCAGACTTCGACGCAGTCCATGTATTTACATTTGACGCAGTTTTCGACGACGATGAAAGTCATTGCTAATTCCGTTGAAAATCCTTGATCGTTAATTCCGTAGCTATGTTATTTTTTCGGCAAGTCAAGCCGTTGGTGGATATCCTGGCCTACTCCCAGACCCAGCCGATGAAATAAAGGCGGCGCTAGGGAACTTCCAGGATGGGTTGATGGATACCCGCCCGGCAGGGCCTGTTCATTTGCGCACGGCTAGTTTGTAGTTGGGAGTCGGGTTGAGCCGTTCCCAATCAACCATCTTCCTACAAATGCTCCCGAACCTTGGCGGCCATGGTGCCGGGCGTGGCATTAATGGGCGTGTTTCATCTTCATGCCGCCCATGGCGCCGGCTTTCATGACCGTGACGGTAACTCCGATCTTGCCGGCCTTCTCGAAGACTAGGGTGAGCGGGAACGAATCCCCCTCCTTAAACGGCTTCCCGAGGCCCATGAACATGACATGGTAGCCACCGGGCTTGAGCGCCACCATGCCGCCGGCCGGCACCTCGATGGAGCCTGCCGGCCGCATCTTCATGATGCCGTTTTCCAAGAAGCTTTTGTGCAATCCGGCCTTCTTGGATACGCTGGCGCTTACGCCAACAAGTCGATCCATGCCGGCTCCGCCATTTCGGATAATCATGAAAGCGGCGCCTGTCTTGGTTGTGCTGGCGGTAGCCCTTGCCCAAGGATGCGCCACCTCGATCCCGCCAGATTTGTGACCATCGGCTTTCGCGTTGGCGGACCATAACAAGCAGGCGGCGGCAAGAACCGAAAACAGCGTGTGAACTCTTTGCATCGGGAATTTCTTCATTTGGCCGGTTTACTTCCGAACGGTCAGTTTGTAGTTGGGGTTGGGTTGAGCGGACAGAAAAAGACGTAATTATCCTCTTTCAGTTGGATAACATAGTCCTTGCTGGCGCCCTGCCTAAGCTCGCCACCGGAAACGCTCAACAGTTTGGCCCGGTTGATCAAGCCGTCGCCCCGTAGCCAAAACCCCAACGGATAGGGTGCGTTCTTGTTGGCGACCCGGAAGATGTACTAGCCGGGCTTGAGGTCGAGGACCTTGGACTTGGCCGGACGCCCGGCCCCCGACTTGGCGTTGATCGCCTCGCAGTCCGCCTTCTTGGTGCTAGTGAAGCCGTGATCGGCGCCATTCTCGGATTCGACAAACTGGCACGGCGTCTGGGTGATCTAGATTACCTTGGCTTCCCCCGCCAGGCCCGGCTGTGCAGCCAGGCCGAGGCCGAGAAGCCAGGCGCCGATTAGGGCATTGGTCATGGCCGCCGCCAGCCCATTTTTTCGGCCAGTGCACCATGACCTTGTCGATTCTGGACCTTCGGTCGGCAAGTACCTGTTTAAGGGACCCTATTTTCCCATCCATCTGCTGCCATTGCTCATCGATGCTGGGGGAGCGCAAAAAATTGTCGATACTGGGGTAGGTTAATTTCGAGCGCGCTCTGTCGATCGACCGCAAGCGGAAATTTTTTGCCTGGATTTGGTGTTGGCGTTGTCTTGCTATCTTGGCCGCCCGCACGGCGGCCCGCGCGGCGGACGATGAGCCGCTGCTCGAGGAACTTGACGGGGTCGAGGAACCACTTGTGTAAGTGCTCGTCGGTGTGCCGCAGTTAGCCACGCAGCCGCTGGGCCCGATCGGGGGGACCGAGCATGGGTTGGCGGTGACGGCAACGGGTGTCAGCGCCAACAGGGCGGCAAGGGAAGATGCCGCCACCAGGGATTGCTTCGTGAAATGCATCCGCACCATCGAGAGCCTTCACCTTCTTTAGAGCGGTATTTTGTCCCGGCCAATTTTTCCCATTGGTCTCGTTTTGCTGGTCCCAATCTCCCGCTTTCAACACTCCATTCCACCGCCGCCGCTCATCGGCCACGGGCCGCGCGCCGGTTCATGGCCGGACTGAGAGGAGAGCGAGAGGATTTCGGCATGCCGTAGGTTTTGGCGGCGGACTTGGCGCCTTTTATGTTGGGGATACCTCCGCTGGCCTCTTCACGGCCGCCTTGGACCTTGCCGGCGGTGGCCCGCTTGCCGGTTTTTCCGCCGCCGGGTTTGCGGTTCGGACGCTTGTTTTTAGGCATGGTCTTCACTCCGTCGGTTGATGTGTCCCCATAGGGCAGAAATTCAACATTCAAGACTTGACCCCATGAAGCAAACAGATATCAGTTCCTGGCGGCGGGATCGGGTATCTTGCGCGATGGCTATCTTGCCGGTTTCTGGGTCAAGCTGTGATATGAACGCAGAGCATTAATTGCCAAGTTTGGTTGCTGATTTGATCTTCGACATCAGGGTTGGTGTAAGAGCACAAAATTTGTTGGTCGCCTTCGTCGTTTATCTTGTAGTAGCCGATTTTGTGCACCCTTTTGTCCATCTCGCACTTTCGCCTGGCATCGGCCATTGTTTCTTGCTTGGAATCGATGTCATGGGATATCTCAAGCCTACCCTGTTTAAGGGTCTATCCCCTCCTGCAGATATAGATTTCCGTTACCATGGTAGCTAATACCCTCTGGCCGTTTTAAGGGCCATTTCCACCTGATCCGCCAATAAGGCACGTCTGCCAGTGTACGCTATATTATGTATAAGTCATTAATATTGCGTATGGCATCCGGCGCCGCCGACCTTGGCAAGAAGGGTTCGGCTTGGGCCGGAAGGCCGGAATACTTGTTTATAAACCAGGAAGGACAAAAAAAGAAGCGGCCCCACCAGTTGCCCGGCGGAGCCGCTTCCAATCAGGCTTCCTTCATACCCCGAAGGGTCCCTGGGATGTCTGACCAGGCCCAATCGCTCCAGTCTTCCTTGCGGTCAACCTTCGTTTTCGAACCCATGCCGACACTAGCGATGGCTTCCCGGCCGTGCAATATGGATTCGATCCCCAACCCTGTGGAACACGGGGAAAAATCAATTTTGCGGCGTTGGGGACACCGTCAACGCCCGTACGGCGAGGACCGCTACCAGGCTCAAGCCATCGATGTTTTTCCATGACGCGTTGACCATCTTCGAGTAGGCCTCGACACCAGAGCACTGGGCCGAGACGACGCATAACCTGGGCTACGCCCTGCAATTCCTGGGGGCGCGCAAAAAAGACACGGGCCTGCTCCACGAGGCGGTGACGGCCTGCCGGGAGGCGCTGATGGCAAGGAAGAAATTGGCCGATCCTCTCCTCATGGCGGCTTCTCACAATAATCTCGGCCTGGCCCTGCTGATGTACGGAGGACATGCCAGAATTGCCAAGCGGGTGGCGGCCGCCGTCAAGACTTTCGACGATTCCTTGAACATCTACCTCTCTCACAATCTGACGGCCAGGGCCAAGGTCGTCGACGGCAACAAGGCCCAGGTCCAGAAGCTCCTGGAAAGTCTGCAAGGGGCGGCCACCAAGGAGGCCGAAGCCGGGGCCGCGAAAAAGGAATCAAATTGGGGCGACTGACTTGGTCCCCTCCGGCGGATAGGGTTTAGCTGCCTCTTCAGAGTTCCCAGGCGGTCTGCTAGTATCTCCGGAACATCGTATTGGCCGGGGGGGTATGGTGGATGCTCAAGGAATTGTTCACAAAGCGCTATATGGAGTCGCTTGGCTTCTACAGGCATTTCTATGATGACGTTTGCAAATACGGCAGTGAAGACAATCCCGGCAAGGTTTTCTACTTCATACCCGGCATAAGCGGAACGCCGGGCCAGATAAGGTTCAGCTTCCCCAGTTTTTTCAAGCGCTACGGCACCGACTTTTACATGCATTGCTGCCATCTTGACGAGTTTTCGGCGCGGTGTCCGATCTGGGAAAAGTACAAAGTCGAAAATATCGACAAAAAACGCCGTGTCATAACCGATGACTTGAAGCAGCTTTCCGGCCGTTATGGCGAGGTTGTCGTTATCGCCTCTTCCAACGGTTTTTATGACTTCGTCCACGCTTATGACGGGCTTAGGAAAGCGGGCATTGCCGGCAACCTGAAACTGCTATGGGTGGCCTGCGCCCCCGATAGCTTCCTGGAATCGGCATGGGAAACGGTGTTCTTCCCGCTTAACGGTTTCGTTCACAACTCCTATCGCTGGTTCGCCTACCCCAATCACCAACTTCTGCGTTTTCTTAACCCCGAGACAACCACCAAGTTCAAATGGCGTTACCAACACCAGGGCAAAACCATCTACAAGGCCGACCTGGAAAACCGCTTCGTCTGCTTCAACCTCTACTGGGACTATGTGTCCATAGATTGCTTCAACGCCATGCTCAGGCATGCGTTGCGGGACTTTTCCGGGATCATGGATATCGAGACCCATGTGCTGGTTGCAAGTAACGACGGCTTCTGGCAGGGGCGTGGCGAGGACCAGGTCAAGGCGATTGTCGGCAAATACGTCAAGGTCGGCAGCCTGCTGTTCAAGGACGCCTCCCACCTGTGGGTGGCGTCCCCCGAGAACATCTGCGAGTTGTTGGATTGCCTGTCCGAATAGCCATGGGGTCAAGTTTTGAATGTTGAATTTACAGCCACCGCCTTCTTTAGAGCTTTCACCATAGCATTCCCTCCGGCCTGAGCGGGTTGCCCTGGCGCACGAAGACCGTGTCGAAGTGGAACAGGATGCCGCCTAGGCCACGGGTTAGGTCGGCGATGTCGTAGGGAAGAAACCTAACCTTATCCAGGCTGATCAGAACCTCGGTCAGCTGCGGCGCGCCCTTGTTGTGGCCCGGGATGGCGCATTTCAGGATCGGCACCTCGATCGCCTCGATGAGCGCCCCGACGCCGGCCAGCACATCGAGCTCGGCGTCCTGGATGTCGATCTTCATCAGCGCTGGGGCGGCGAGCGCCGTAACCAGCTTATCAAGGCGGGTCATGGGAAGCTCGATGGCCTGGCGCGGGAAGGTGGTCTGCTCTTCGTATACCGAAAACCCGGTTTCCATGGCGTAAAAAGGCCCCCGCTGGCGCTGCTCGGCGCCAAGCAGCGCCATCAGGACCTCCGCCTGGCCGATGGGGAAGGTCTCGGCCACCCGCCGCAGCTCTTCCTCCTTGCCGGGGAGCGCATCGACCATGACGAAGCGGGCAGCGGGAAAAAGCGCTTTTGCCGAGTGCGTCCACTGGCCGTCGTAGGCCCTGATATCAACCACGGTTGCCGATCGGAAGCCCCGTTCCGCCAGCCGCCCCAGGGAGCCGCTCGGCATGTTGACGGCAAGCAGCTCCTGGATGGCGGTGATGGTCTTGTGGAAATAGGCGGCGCCTTGATCGGCATGGCCGAGAGCGGCCATGACCCGGCCCATCAGGTGCAAGGCGTCCGGGTAGCTCTGTCCGAGGTCTCATCAACGCCACGAAGCGCGTTGATGGCCTCCAACTGGCGCCCGGCCTCGAACAGGGCCTTGCCCTCGACAAGCGCTCGGGCGGAACAGTGATGCTTGTTCATCCCCGCACTATGCACTAAGCCGGCCCGGCCTGTCGCCTCTTGGCCATGGGCCGGAAATTAGTATGCTGTCACCGAATTTCCCCAGAAAAACATGAAAATCGCTGCCAGTCCGATGGCGACGCCGTAGGGAATGTCTTGCTCCTTGACTAGATGTTGGCTGAGCCAGGGCACCCCGGCGAGAAACGGTAGTTTGTCGGTGAGCCGCCTCAGGAAAAGGACAATCAGCGTCAAGGCGCCGCCGAGCAAGGCGACAAAGAGCAGATAAGGCGCAATCTCCGCCCAGCCAACCCAAACGCCCGCCGCCGCCAGCAATTTAACGTCGCCGCCGCCAAGGAGGCCAAGGGTGAACAAAATCGCCCCGCCGGCGAAAAGGGCCAAGCCGGTTCCGTAATGGACGCCGAGGGTGAGAGAATCTATTCCTCCCAGCAGGGCGGCGGGAAGAAAGGCGACGGCGACTGCGGCCGACAGCCAATTGGGGATTTGATAATAGCGAAAATCACTGACAGCCGCGTATGCCATAAACAACGGAAACGATACCGCGGCTACGCCTTGGATGATGGTCAGCGCGGTTTGCGGGATTTCCACTGGCTACAGCATTTCTAGCATAATTAGCGCTTGCCCGCTCCCACGCCTGGCATCTCCATGCACGGGCTTTACAGGTCCGCCGTGAAGACACCATCAGGCCGTTGACAGCAGCTTTCGCGGCCGAATGCCATCAAGATGGGCCGGAAATCTCGACGTAATGCAAGTGGCCGTTCCCGATTACGGAATGGCCGATCGCCGAATTCGACCCCAACACCCCCCCTAAAGATTGAAATGGGCTAGATGTTATTATCGAGTTAGTTGAATATATTACCAAAGTCTTGGCCGACCAATGTAACGACGGCGAAAATAATCACGGCGATTAGGGCAGCGATCAGCCCATATTCAATCGCCGTGGCGCCATCTTCATTTTTCGAAAACGTTTTCATAAACCAGGTAATTTTTTTTGGCATTGATTGGAACTCCTATCTGCTGTCTGTCGGAATGCGCATGTCTCTCCAAGAACCGACTACCGAACACCAAATACAACTAACCCTTATAAAGTCATCCCATCAAGTGTGGCGAATACCCATCTAGCGTGACAAAGCCAAACCGGGAAGTTAATGGCAGGACCAAAATTGCCTTCCATCGATATCCTTCCTCGGATCAATGCCGGGGCAAGGCCCGGCGGTGGTTGGAACCAAGGCAATCACTGGACTTTGACAGTGACGGCAAAGGAGATAAAGTTGATGCCAGACTATTGGCCGAAGCCTTAATAAAAAGTGAAAGCGGATAGGCTTGCGTTAATCAAAAATAAGCTGAAAACGGTCTTCCCTGCCAGCGAATCGGTCATTCGGATAGGCTCTTATCGATGCTCTCGGTTCGATTGCGTTGATCCGTGATGGTGCGGTTTTTCAGCACCCCCGAGGCGATGATGATTTCGGATACAAACTCCTCTTGCCGGTAGGCCATCAGGTGGAGACCGGAAATCCCGGGGACTTCCCTGATCTCCTGGATCAATTCAACACAAAGATCGCGGCCTTCCCGTTTTTGGTTTTTGGCCCCTTCAAGGCGCGCAATCACCGGGTCGGGGATGTATACGCCGGGAACGTTGGCGCGTATCCATTTTCCGGCCTTGGCCGACACCAATGGGCCGACACCGACGAGAATAAAACATTTCTCGTCAAGGCCCATGTCGCAGACCTGTTGCATATAACGGCGCAACAGCGGCATGTCGAAGCAGTACTGGGTCTGAATAAATTGGGCGCCAGCGGTGATTTTTTTGGCCAGGCGGCGGGGCCGCCAGTCAAGGGGCGGAACAAAGGGGTTGGCGGCGGCGCCGAGAAAAACCTTGGGCGGCATGGTAATCTTGCGTCCGGACAGAAACTTGCCTTCGTCGCGCATGCCCCGAATGGTCGCCAGCAGGGACGTGGAATCCAGGTCGAAGACCGCTTTCGCGCCGGGCTGATCGCCGGCATTAACGCCATCACCCGTCAAGCAGAGTATACTAGTTACCCCCATGGCCGCCGCCCCGAGGACGTCGCCCTGGATGGCTATGCGGTTACGGTCCCGGCACGATATCTGTAGGACAGGCGAATAGCCGGCATGGGTCAGCAGGGCACAAATGCCGATGCTCGACATATGGGTATTGGCGCCCGAGGCGTCGGTGGCGTTGATGGCGTCGCAAACTTCCGAAAGGACCAGGGCGCGTTCGTAGACATCTTGCGGGTCGGCTGAATCCGGTGGATTGAGTTCGGAGGTAACGGCGAATTTGCCGGCCCTGAGAACCCGTTCCAGACGGCCGCCCGAGGAATGCCCCGGCGGCACCTTGTGGGCGGCCAGCAAGTCAATCGGCGCCAGGCTCATTTCGCCGCCTCGCTTGCCTTGACGGCGATGGTTGCGTGCCGCTTCTCGCGGACCAGCCGCAGCCACGACGAAGTGCTCTTGATGTCTTGGTCGAGGACGATTTGGACGGTATCGATGCCATTACCGGAGTGCATCTTTTCGCTGCCTTCCCAGGCCTCGACCCAGACGCAGCGCATTTCCTCCTTGATTTCGCAATTGCCGTTCGGACGGACGCCACCACAAGGTCCGTTACGCATAACTTTGGGACAGTTCATGGGGCAGGCCATGCCGGTGGCGGAGAGCAGGCAACGGCCACACATCTGGCAGTCGAACAAAAGGCCCTTGATCACGGTTTCCAGGGCGGCGACCGGCTTTTCGACGCGCTCATAGCCGATCGCCCGCCACATGGGCTCAAGGGCCTGGAAAAAAGGATCAAAGAGATTGTAGAGAATCTCATAGACCCTGGCATGGCGTACCGCGAACAAGCGCAACGAATACATGAGACTCTCCCCGGTACAAATTCGGTGACAGCATACTAATTTCCGTCTTTCCGCCTTGCCGTTGGAAATTAGTATGCTGTCACCGAATTTCTTGAA
>Ga0187827_10007367_pt1 | contig 12268 bp, 7 predicted proteins | sample ETNtaG_39_FD_167969 | JGI IMG/M metagenome (GOLD analysis project Ga0187827, IMG submission 167969) | Marine microbial and viral communities from oxygen minimum zone, Eastern Pacific Ocean - ETNP2014_SV_150_PacBio MetaG (Illumina Assembly) | ecosystem: Environmental > Aquatic > Marine > Hypoxic... | reverse complement strand
TAAACTTAGAGGTGGGATCGTTCGGTGTTGTGTCAATATTTCTTGTTACGTTAGTAACGGATGGAATGGTTGCGCCGGTTTGAATACTTTTTTTTAACGTTGCTGTTGGACTCTCTACTCTTAATGCGATTTCACTATTTGTTAATGAGGTTATCTGTTTCTTTTTGTCAGAAAGAATACCGTTAAAAACAAGATATATAATAATGATTAGTAATAAAATGAGGACAGCGATGATTACATATTGCAAGGGCAGTATCCCTGTCTTATTGGATTTGAGTGCTGCCCCTGCTGCTGTTTGTGCAGTTTGTGCAGTTTGTGCTGCTGTTTGTGCAGTTTGTGCTGCTTTTTGGGCAGTTTGTGCTGTTTGTGCTGCTTTTTGGGCAGTTTCAACTGCTCTATTTGCTTCTGTTTTTGCCTTCTTTGCTGCATTCTCTGCTTTCTCCGCTGCTGTTTGTGCCTTCTTTGCTGCATTCTCTGCTTTCTCCGCTGCTGTTTGTGCTTTCCCTGCTGCTGTCTCCGCTTCTGTTTGTGCTTTCTCTGCTGCTTTCTTTGCTGCTTTCTCTGCTTTCTCCGCTTCTATTTGTGCTTTCTCTGCTTTCTCCGCTGCTGTTTGTGCTTTCTTTGCTGATATCCTTGCATCATTTGCCGCAATTGTTGATGCCGCTGTTTTTGCTTTCTCTGCTGCTTTCTTTGCTGTCTTTGCTGCTGTTTTTGCTGTCTCCGCTGCTTTCTTTGCTGTCTTTGCTGCTGTTTTTGCCGCAATTGCTGATGTCGCTGTCTCCTCTGCTTTCTTTGCTGCTGCTTTTGCTGACCTATTTGCACTTACTGCATCCTGGGCATGAGTTGGTTCATTGACCGCCACTGTCAGTAGTATGGCTATGACAACAGAGAATAGGATAATCCATGAATATTTGCGATTGTCTATCTTTATCATTAAGCGTCTGGCGCCTCCTCTGGTAACCCCATTACCATTGATTGAAAGATTTCCTCAAGGAATATTCCATGCAAACTCCTTGTCAGATACAGTCTTTGATCATTGCCAAGTTGTATCGAATTGTCTCTTACTATTTTGTTTAAAGCAGACATCATTCTGCTAAAGTCTGTCTTTGATTCGCTTATCTGAGATTTAATTATATCAAGGTTAAGTATCTCATCACAATAATCACTGTCAAGGTTTAACAGAGAGATTATGTTTTCAAGGTAACAGTCGTCACGACCGTCAGGGCTGTCAGGTTTAAAGCAATCTTTCAATTCAACACTAAGTTCATCTTTCTCACCTTGATGCTCAATTTCAAGCGGAATCTCATCAAACATACCAATGATAGTGTTTCCTATCTTTGCCTTTGGAAGACCTACTATATTCTTTATGGGTTTTGTTAAATCTGGTTTCTGTACAGTATTTATATGGAGTGCTCCCTCCGCAACCGCTTTCTTTCCTGTCCTTAGATTCGCGTTATTAACATATGCAGTAATGTTCATACTGGCAAAGTAATTTTTAACAAATTCCTCCGGTCTTCCAATGCTAGGGTCTGCAAACAAGAATTGCCATGCATTTCCAATTGGATAGATAGTAATATTATCCTGAATTTCGTGTTTTTTGAGAATAGGTATAATATAACCTAGTATTGAGCAAAAGTACAATTTGAGTGCTGCCAGGACACGAACGTGTTCTGCTGATTCAGATGTTTGTAAAATATCTACAATTGCATCCTTAAAACCAAGTTTTCTGATTTGGCTGTTAATTGTGAAAAACTTTTCATCGTAATTTTTATTTGCAAGTGAGAGATCGATGTCTCTCTGGTGGGCTGTTACTGCAATGGGGAGACCGGTTTTTACGAGATAATCAATGAACTTATTTCCTCCATATTTAATGCTGTCAACAGCAATAATTTGGTTATCCCGACTTAAGGCAATGTCTATAGTCCCGCCTCCTATATCAATTACTAACTCATGTCCACTGGTTAGAAACATGGACTTTCCCGCATGGGACTCAGATATGAGCTCAAAACTATTATCTACCATGCTCGGAGCTATGTGTATTCCTGTTTCTTTAATAAGCTGAGTTAACAACCCTCGCTCGGCATGGTCATAAAAAAGGTCCCTGTATTCATCATAGGTATTCATGTTGAAGGCAAGAGGATATGTAGCTTTAAACGAAATGCTATTGCAAGCCTTGTCTTCTCTTAAGGTTGCCATTGCTATGTGCATAATAAGTTTTAAGTATGCTTTCCTTAATTCAGCACCTGTAAACAGTGCATGATATTTGTACCATTTGAAGTTTGAAAGGGTTGTTCCTGCCTCTCCTAAAACCTCGTACCACGGGCTGGAAACAGAGTAATTCTTTATAGGCGTTTTCAAGCTACTACCCTGCAGAGGATTATCCTTGCATTTAATTTCTGCAGGAATGGAGGTTACCGGGACGTCTTCGTCCTGGGGTGCAAATGTAGGCAGCCAGTAATAGTTATCACGAACTACTGATACTGCTAGATTCTGGTTGTCCAGTACGTCCATGGTTTTATCTGTTATTTTCAGCTCCTCGGGCCTTTGACCAGGTGTACTATATGCAAGGATAGTGTTGGAGGTGCCGAAATCAAGAGATATGTCAAGATTGGCAGTGCCTGGATCTATTTGACGACGTTTTATCTTGATTAGACCCAATTCTGTGTCACCTCCTAATGTCAGGGCAATATGTGTTATCGGCAGCTCTGTAGCCTGTCCTTCCAGATTCTTTAGTGATTGATCAGTTAGTTCCTTGAAGGAATTTGGTTCAATATTAAACAGTCTCATGGAAATGTCTTTTTGTAGTAATTCCGTTTTTTCTACTAAAAGGTAGGCATAGTTTACCTTCCAGTTCGGGCATTCAAATGATGGGAATAAAAGTATGCTTGATCCACTCCCATCCTCAGTATCAAGGTTATCAACATTACAGTTAAAAGTAGCACCTCCCTTCAACTTCAACAAATTTATACGGTTGTTGCTTAAGGTCGTCTCATCCCAATCCACAAGATGGATATACTCAGGCTTGATTGGAACGTCTGTTTTAGCATTTATAGCGAAACCAATGATTTTGTCACACCGGATATCATCAGGCGTAAGCAGTTTTCCGCTGATTTTAAGTGACAGATTCCCGAATGTAAGGATAGCATGCCCATTATTATTATTTGCCCTGTCTAAATAGCTATAACTGATGGCTGTACAACCATCCGGGAGTGGGCAGTTATCGAAATCCTTCCAGATTATGAATTCACCGTTTTCATCTTGAAAAAAACCTTTCTCTAGAATTTCGGGTCCCTCGCCTATGTTACTGCAAGTTGTACACGCCGTTATATTATTAACTGGATCATTACAGTTGATGTGTCTTTTCTGATCCAAATTTAATTCTATTTTAGCATCAGACAGGGATACCACTCCTCCGCTACTATTACAAATGAGTATGTGGTCTGTGTATCTGACCAGCCCAACGTTTTTGGTAATAGTGGGGGGTTTTTTGCTACCGGAAACAACTACATTACGCAGGCCTAGTAATTCGCCACCGGCTATGTCATCTGTTTTAAACCTGTCATCTGAAGCGTCCCAGGTGCCGCCGTTACTGATCATATTGTGTAACCTATTAGCCCAGGTGGGAGGGTTTTGCATACTGGTTATCGCGTTTACCCATGTCAAAAATGAATGTTTTATCTTATCCAGCCCATAGTGTTTTTCGGCACTGATAATCTCTGGCTGAATACCGATAAGTGAATTGATCGCCCCGATACCGGGGAAAACAAGGCTCTCTGGATAAATCCCGCCGATTGCGGTTCCATCCCGCTCCAGGGTTACAAGATTTTCCATAGCCGGGTAAGCAGTTTCAATCATCTTTCCCAGTGGTCCCAGATTTTCAAGCGGATAGGGTACCGGTTTGATGATTCCCAAAAAAATGGCCTTGATGAGGGTTGAAAACTGTAGAAACGGATCACTCATGTCAATGTCCACATAAGGTTTAAAGACATAGTTTCTGAGTTTTATACTGTAAGCAAAGGGGTGTGCCAGGATCTCTGGTATGCCGCTTTCGTGTAATTCATCAATAGAATAAAGTCTGCGTACAAAAGTATTAGGTTGGATAAGTTGTATTCCTTCAGCTCCGAATCCCGCCCATGTGTCTTCAGGAAGATTGCTGTAGTTGGGTAAAAGAGGTGTGGTCACGCGGATTTTCCTTTGTTATAAGCGTTAAATACTTTTTGAGAATGTACATTAGTGTAAACATACGTCACGGTCTTAATCAAATATGTGGCGATTGCTGGCTCCCCTCATCACAGAAATACTATAAAAATTCCATCCTTTACTTTTTTATATATGCGGCATTGACATCTGTACACTTTAAGTGTACATATTACCAAATTTGTTCTCCATAAACTTTTTATTAATTCTTTCCCTTAATTCATTGACCATCAGGCCTACAAGTTCTTCTTCGGTTGATCCATCACTGGTACCGGCTATATTGTTTACCCACTGCCTGAGGAATTTCATCGGGTTGCCTTTTACCTTGTTGTATTTTCCCATGGATGTCTCTATCTTATTTTGTTCTGCTGAGAAGAAAGGTTGACTTCCCTTTCCTGTATTATCCAGGCTGTTGTACCATTTAATCAAAACCTTTAAGTCATTTAATTTTTTAACGACAAGATTATAGACTTCCATATTTGTATTACTGTCAAATGCCTTTAATAACCAGCGTGGACCGGTAAATGAAGGAGTGAAACTGAAACTTTTATAACCGCTGTATATATAGTTTTTAAGGTAGCCAAGTATCTCTGCAACTTCCATTGATGCTTCGACTATTTCGTGCAGTTTTATTGTTTTGTTACTACCACCCGGTAGGAATACATCTACGGAACCTGCCTTTAACATTTGGTTGCCATTGTCATCATTACCGGTTGTATAACAGTACATTTTTTGTTCTCTTATGGGTCCAAAAACATCGCTGAGGTTTGTTGCATTAAGGGAGTTATTCGTGATAATTGCAGCCAGGAGGTTTATGAAATATGCCTTCTCCTTTTGCATACCAACTGGCTCAAACTCTCTCTTAACCGGATCTCCGGGTCCCAGAATGGTACATGCATCTACGTCCTGGGTAATTTTATCCTTTAGATAGAAGACTCCGGCTGATGAATTTTGCTTAAGACTGGTGTCATCAACATAGTTCCTGCCGCCTTCGCCGGCATTCTCATCACTAGAAATGCTAAACCACTTCAGCAGACACACTATAGAAATATTTATTGCATCGCCATCAGGGCCCGCTCTCAGGAAGCGGGCCAGTGTTGGTATTGCACCTGCGCCTGTTCCACCGAAGAGTGATCCGCATATGACTACCTTGTTGCCAGCCTGATTTACAGATACCCGTAAGCGTAAAATATCAGGATCAAGTATTTCGCCTGGAGGATTAGTCTTTATGCTCATGCAGGCGGAACCTACAGAAGGTCTCCCCCACATCCCATTTTGCACCTCGACGTTGAGGTCTTTTTGAGTGAATAATAGTGGCAAAATTTTGTTTATAATATTATTGTTTGGTGGATCATCGAAAATCTCCTCGAAACGCCCCAGATTCTCTTGCGTTGGAACCGGAGCGACGGCACCCTCGTTTAGTGCATCTTCTGTTTTGTGGAGATATTTTTGAATCTGTGTGCAGGTGTCTCCGGTGTCATCACTGTCAACAATGTGAATCTCCGCGATATCTCTATCTTTGTACCCGCACAACCTGGCTAGTTTCAAATAGGCAAGTGCAATCATTTGTCCGGTACCGCCTACGGCTATTATATGGTTCATTCTAGACTTTGCTCCTTATCGAGTAATTAATTTCCAAACACCAAGTAGAGAAAACCCACATGCGAAATAGAAAATTGTTCCCGTCCCGATACAGATTGGAATTGTGACCCAATCAACACCCTTTAGCGGCAGAAAGTAAAACCATGGGGGGTGTATGTATGTTATGAGACCAGGGCCAGAATATTCACGATTGAGGATTTCATGCACAAAGGAGTTGGAAAGTATCAGTAAGTACGGTGTGAGGGCACTGCATATGATTACAGCCAGACATGGTATTAAAATGCATAGAAATGTACTCTTTGACTTGCTTTCCGGGGGTACCTCACTCCGGAATTTAAAGAAAGAGAGACGATAACTGAACCATGCGTGCAAGGCAACCCCACAACATGCAATCACAAACAGAATTGCCAGGGAGTATTGACAATACTGTCTAACTGTTACAAGTGCGTGAAACTCTATCCCTTCCATCATTCTTTTGTGAGTCCTTTTGTGATTGAGTGTTATTACGGTCCTTCAATCAGACGAAAGGATCGGTGCCGCAAATACTAATCCTAACGTCCTTATTCAGCCAGGAGTCTTCGGCAGTTCCTTCCCAAGAAGATCTTCTGTTTGTAGATAAGCAAAAAGTAGTACCGGTTCAGTACTTTAATGAGAATAAGTAAAGAATGAGTAGTTTAATACGCACTTGGTTTACCGAGTTTATTATGGAAAACTAGCAACAAGGACTGCTAAAGTCAAATATTTTTTTATGTGTTGAAGTATATTTTCCAGAATTATTATGCCTGTATAGAAACCACGATATTTCACAAATTAGTAAGTAGCTCTATCCTCGCATTGCCCATTCTAATGCATTTCTTCTTTCTAGAAGGTCTTGACTTTTCCGGTATGATCATTTATAAGGACTATGTATTGCACGCTTTATGTAGTATGTGTCGTGTATTAAGGGATTATATAAGAATGCATTCTGTAACATTGGTTCATATCGATGAGGGTTTAATGTTGTTTGAAAGATTGCCGTATACCAGAACGTGATATTATGAGAATGAAGATCAGGCTAGATGTTTTGATATTTGCTTTGTTGATAGTCCTGTGCACGGATCGTACACTCCTGGGCAGCGAAGAAGGTGCCGAGGAGAAGGAATTCAAGCTGCATTTAGATGAGTTTCGGAACTCCTATGATATTTGTCTGGACCAGAGAAATGAGATAAGGCGTCTACGTGATGAGCTTACAGCAGGAGATTCTGATGATGTTAGAAACATTGAAACATTTAAGGGGTTGGTCAAATCCTATAAAACTATGATTTCAAGCATTGCAGAGGCAGAAGCGAAGATAGATGATGTACTTATCAAACATGAGTTGTATATGAATAAATTTAAGGACACAGGTAAAACTCCTTACGAAAATAAAATTGAAAAGGGGTACGAAGATATAAGATCTGATTTGGATAAAATGAAGGCTAAGAATAAGCCGGAGAGCATACTTAACGCGTTTGAGAAGGTGTTTAGAATGAGCAAGGCTTCGCATGACCTCTTTAATAAACAGTTGAAGGATGCTATGCGGGGAAATCTAGAGGCCATTAAAGGTATGAAGAATGGTCTGGAACTGGTTAAGGATGTTCTGCAATTTTCCAGGAAACTGGATATAGCAAAATGTGCTCAATTTGAAGAGGTCGTTCGTTCCATGGAAATGCAGATTGAAGCAGAAGAGATGTTAGAAGAATTATTTGGAGGTGGAATAGATAAATGGCTTAATGAACTGTTTTATGGCGTATATGACATGGCCTATCTTAACAATATTTTAGAAAAATCCCTCCGCGGCAAATCTGATAAAAACACAAGGATGCTGGAGAAGATGATATTTGGCAAGATAGACAAGGGCGATGCTGACCCCCGGGACAAGGTAAAACTGTGGGAAGAGTATAAAAAAAGACCTGGTGCCGATATTGCCAAGGCTGATGAGAGAATTGATTACTGGAGTAGTAAACTACGTACGTTCGGGAGGACTCTCTCTCGTGATGATATTAAGAATTTGTACAATACCAGCGACATTAAAGAGAGGGGTAGTGGGTTTATCGTAAACCCTGAGACCCCTACTATATTCAAGATAGAAGGAAAATATAGTAGAGTCGTAACTGACCATGCCCACGGATTAATGTGGCAGAGATATTGTTCCCTCAAAAAGATGAAATGGAAAGATGCTGTAGATTATGCGGAGGGGTTAAAATACGAGAATTTTTCTGATTGGCGCCTGCCTACTGTGGATGAGGCCATAACCATCTTGAAAGGGCATGGGAGACAAAGAGAGAGTCTTGACGAGGTGTTTGGAAATCAAAAGGCCTTGCGTATATGGACACGGGACAGAAAGGATGATAAGAACAGTTGGTATATAGATTTTCTAGGGGGCAAACACATTGCGAACTTAACCTTTGGTGCGAATTCAAAAAAACTTCATGTCCGTGTTGTAAGGTCAATACCGCCCGATCAATAATGTAGTATGTGGAAATGAAGAGTCAGAAATTTAGCTTGATCTTTAGGGACTAATAGCGAGGCTTTAATTCTTCGCCCGTTCAGCACCTTGCAGTTTATGGGTAAAGAGTATTCTTTCTACAGATATCGTTTTTATAGCACAATACTGTATCATTACTACTGGCCGACTACTTGTAAAGCCCTTTCTTACGGATTTTCATTATTTGCATATAAGTCAGACCGACTGCTGTTTCCACGATAAACAGATCACGTCTCTTCGAAGAAATACCTTAATCTCTGCTTTTTCCTTCGTTTCGGTAAATGGCAACAAGGCCTTAATGAGACAGAGAGTTCCTTGTCTAATTCGAGGGTTCTGCCTTACGGGTAAAAACCACTCTTTCCACGATTCCATCATCATAGAAGAGAACTGCGTCATAATTGCCGGCTGGTTTATATAATTTCTTGTTACTGAGAGTATTCCATATTGCAGAGCCGATGGCTATAACAGATCCTGCTAAAAATATACCACGTTTTTTTGAGGAAATATCTTCTGTCTCTACTTTCCCTTCGTTTTTATCAACGGCAACAAACCATCTGTCCATTCGTGGGGGGATTTCATTCAGTGAGAAGGGGTCAAGCGGTTGGACCTCAATTTTGTCTTGACCGGACTTCAATGAGATAGAGAGCTCCTTGTCAAATAGCTTGGAATCAGTAAATGCCAGTTTGTTCAGCTGGGTGGTGGTTTCATTATCGTACTCAGAGATCACCTTTGTTTTTGTATTTGCACAGGCGCCTATTATAAGGACAATGAAAATTGGCAAAAATAATCGGTTCATTCTCATAACTGTTCCTCCAAAAAGTGTGGCCTTAAGCCAGGAAAATATAGAATAATTATTTGAGAGATCTTACACAGCGAACGTATGATCTTATATTTTCATCAGCAAACCTGATGATGCCGGTATTGAGCGATAAGGGCCAGTTAACACCGGAGCGTTTCCTGTCACAGCTCCATAGCCACTGTTGTTCATTATCGAATACGTTGTCTATGTGTGAATCATTGTTCTTAACAGGCTCAATAAGTGATGCTAATTCATCGAGAGTGGGAAGCCTCCAGTCATCAAAACATGCGAAATGCCTTCCGTTAAGATTGTATTTGACATAATCAGCTGTCTCATTAAATAACATTTCATTTATTGAACCGGACTGCTGCCACATCAGCCCGCTGGTATAGTCTACAACTATTTTATCACCGTTAATGGAAATTGCCTCGTATTCATTAGGGAAATCACCATCAGGATTCCATTCCACATCTCTAAAACCCATAGCTTCAAACTGCTTTCTGATCTTAGTCGTATTAATGGTACTGGGAATCATTCTGAGTTTAATGATCTTGTGAGGAGATTTCATCCTTTGCATGATCTCTGCCATTATTCTCTTCTGTTCTTCTAAGCCGGGATTGATTGTGGCTTCTGGCGGCCGTTTTTCAGACTCAACTGCAGACCCTCCCGATTCATCAGATTTTGCTAACAATGTTTCAAGCCTTTTATTCTCGCGTTCAAGCATATCGACATAAATATACAGATTCTCAATCTTTAATTTGAGCTTCCTGATCTTTTTTTCTGATACCGGATCACGGTGTGGATATTTGTCTCTCAGGCCGGGCAGTATGAACACAAATTCGCCCTCTCCATCTATCCAGCCAAACCCGGGTGTCTGCTCATTGTCTGATGCAACTGAAACCTCTTTACTTGTATATACTCCTATCTCGGAAGCGGTCAATATATGGTCTTTATTCCTATCTGCTTCTCCTTCCAACCCCTTAAGGAAGTATTCCGTAAACAGTCCGTGACTCTCTCCCTCTTCTGCCTCTTCGTTCTTTCCTCCGGCCGTAATTATCTGTACCGCTATCCGGGAGGTTATCTTATTTAAATATCCTTCTACTCCTTCGTGAAAACTTCCTCCTGCGCTCTTCAATTCCAGATCCCGTTTTGATGTGGCTGGAGGTTTTAATCCCAAGCCTGAGTAACAGGCATCTATGACATAGTAGATATGTTTTGCCGGTATTTTTGAAGACAGATTCCTGATATCTTCCATGGATATAGTGGTTGAGGAGTAATTTTTCTGATAATCTCCATCCGTAGGGATAAGGAATCCCTGTTCCCGTCCGTGGAGTTCTCTGGTGTGACCGTGGCCGGCAAAGAACACCAGAACGCGGTCATTCTCCTTTGTAACATACGGCAATCTGTCCTTTAATAACTGTTCAATGTTTCTTTTAGTCGCCCGTTCGTCTGTCAGACTGATAATTTCATCAAACCCTAGCTCATCCAGCTTGCTTTCCACTGCCAACGCATCGGCTACGGCGTAACGCAGGGTAGACCATTTCTTATTCTCGTATTGGTTGATGCCGATTACGACAGCCCAGCTTTTGTCATATAGCTTCAGGGTGGATGATGTGCGGGTTTTCTCCGCTGCTGTTTGTGCTGTCTCCGCGGCAGCCGGATCGCTATAGTTCCCGTGAGGGAGCTCATTTCCATATCCTGTACCCTCTCCACAAACCCTGGTGACCAGCAGTGATAATGCAGATATGGTAACCAGGGCCTTTATAAAATATTGTCTTTTCCGATTCTTCACTTACTAAAACCTTGGAAAGAGATAATGAGTCTTTTGCTTCTGTCCAATACGCATACATTCTGGCTGCTTGGATGGCCTTTTGGATTGCCAGAACACTTTTCTACCACTAGGTATTATTGGTGTCAAGCGTTACTTTAGGTATGCATATGGCTTTTGATCGACTGATATGACAGCAGGAATAAGTTATGGATGGAGAGATTGGCAATACTTATTAAATTTACGGTCAATCTCAGCAATTAGTTGGTTAAATTCCAGCAGCTGGACCTACTGTAAAGAGTAAAGAGAGGGTACTTCAGCAAATGTGATTATTAATCTGCATCTCTTGTCATATCTGCAATTGTAGACTCATGTAGCTTTTCTGCCAGCTGCAAGGCGGACATGCCTGCATATTTGCCTCTCTTGATCTTTGCGTTTACATCAGCACCAAATTCTATAAGAAGACTGACTATTTCCGGTCCTGTCGGTGAGAGGAGGGCGTTTCTGTCCTCCGCGCTTTCCTGTAATGTTTTTCTTATTGGTAACCCGATAATTGTATACTCTGGATATACTAAGGGTCACCCTTTTTTTTCTCTTGACATACCGTGGGCTTTGGTTTTAATCTACATATGCTGCATAAAATCAGTCTATAGATGCGCATTTCATGCGCTTTTCATATTATTTGTTGTTTGTGTGCTATTGTTTCATGGTTTAACCTGATATCTCGTGTATCGTGGATTCAGAGTTGACGTTCCTGGATCATGTCACTCGGAGAGTGGCATGATGTCGCATCTGTATTGCGAGGCAGAATAGAAGATAGCATTTAAGAGCAGATAGGAGAACATAGACCTGATGGATGCTTTTACACACTTCATTTCTGAGAATGCATGGGGGTTGGCACTCGCCTCTTTCCTTGCCATCATCTGTCTCGCCGTCATATGGTTTATTCTTGGTAAACTTGTGAAACTCGCCATAATCCTGTCCACGCTTGCCGTTATTGCATATGTCGTTCTGTTTTATATGTATGGTGAAGTTGTAAATAACGAGATCGTCAGCAGGTTCAGGTCTGCCGAGAAGGTTGTTGTGGAAACCGTCATGGAGAAGGGGGGAGATATGATCCTGGAAAAGTATAAGGAGAGTAAGGATGGAGAACCTGAGGCAAAGGCAGGGAAATAACATAAATCTCAAATGATAATATGATTGTCTTACATTTTAGTGACAGGAGGAAAGGAAGATGAAGATGAAGATGTTTGCGGGAAGACTGGTGCTTGGATTGCTGATGTTTATACTGTGTGTAAGTGAGTTGTCATACGGAGGAGGGGAAGGTTCCGAAGAGGTGCAGTTTAAGTTGAATATTCAGGATTTTAAGGCTAAGTTAAAAAAGAATGAAGATGAC
>Ga0187827_10007365_pt1 | contig 12269 bp, 9 predicted proteins | sample ETNtaG_39_FD_167969 | JGI IMG/M metagenome (GOLD analysis project Ga0187827, IMG submission 167969) | Marine microbial and viral communities from oxygen minimum zone, Eastern Pacific Ocean - ETNP2014_SV_150_PacBio MetaG (Illumina Assembly) | ecosystem: Environmental > Aquatic > Marine > Hypoxic... | reverse complement strand
AATCAGATAAATCATTTTCCCTAAAGTAATCTGAAATGACAGGAAATGCAAGAAGATGGTCTACCGGTATATCGAAAAATCCCTGTATCTGGGCCGCATGCAGGTCCATTGTAAGTAATCTGTCTGCACCCGCCTTAGTAATAAGGTTTGCAACCAGTTTTGCCGTAATTGGTACCCGGCCTTCATCTTTTCTATCTTTTCTTGCATATCCGTAGTAAGGCAAAACAGCAGTTATCCTGGCGGAAGATGCCCTTTTGAAACAGTCTATTAAGATTAACAATTCCGCAAGGCTGTCGTTAACCGGCGGACATGTAGGTTGAATAATAAATATATCAGCCCCACGCACGTCTTCGTCCACCTTAACGTCTATTTCACCATCCGGAAATCTCCCTACAGTGGCATTGCCAAGTGGAATTGAAAGATAATCACAAACTCTTTCTACAAGTGCCCGATTTGAGTTCCCAGTGAAGATTTTTATGTCATTTAACGTATCTATACGGTTCTTTTCGTCCATCCTGATTGAGATCTGGTATATTTTCTATTTACACCCGTCTGATAAAACCTTTTGCAAGTACGGCTTCATATGCGCGCTCTTACATGCTGCCAATATAACAGCCACAGTTTTTATTGATGATTTTCCATGTTCCAACCATAAGATTATATGTAACTGTTTATTTTAAATACAGTTAACATTCCTCTGTTCTGGAATTGGCACAGAGGGGGAATGCTACCAAAAAAAGGTATTTAATGCAAGAAAAAACCAATTATTCCAAAAATCACTATAAATTATTACAAAATGTGCATTATTTGCGTTATTATAGCTACTAATATACTTTTTCCGCATTTTCTATGGAAAAGAGGGGTAAGATTTCCAATTTTGGTAATTTTTGGCTTGAGAACATATTTTTGTTAATTATCAGGTTTACAAAAGTGATTCAGTCCTTAGAATAGATCCTGACAGGAGCATTTTCTGGACAATTTTAAAGAGTGTTCTTGAGTGAAATTCTGTAAAGTTACAAGATTATAGGCCTGAAAAGATATCAAGAAAAGCGAGATTGGGTTGGGAATAATTATTGAATAAAAAAGGGGGTAGTAGATTGCCATGAAAAGAATTCTTATATTTTTCATACTTTGTTTTATGCCTTCATTCTTTCTGCTGGGTGCTTCGGACTCACAACCGGTTCTCAAGAAGCTGGATTCCCTGGAAAAAGTAATTTCTGATTTATCATTCAGAATCCTTGCTTTAGAAAAAAGGATTATCTCACTTGAAGAAAAAATTTTCCTGGAGGCAACCAGGCTGGAGAAACACCCCGGACAGATTCCTGAAAGTTATGGACAGACTGCTGGTGATTTTTCCATAGAAAGCGTTACTTGTGAAACTCACTATAATGATACAATTTTTAAAGGTGATATTACAAATAATTCAAATATGGATTTCAGATACACACTTTTTAAGATTACTGTCTACAGTAAGAGTGGTTCTGTCGTATCAAGCAACGATTTCTACATATTGAATATGGACAGGGGAACAACAAGAGCATTTGAAGCAACAATACATGGCTTTAAAAAGGAAGAGTTTGAGAGATACGAAATTACATTTACCAAAGGTTCTTGATGGTGGATTTTTGATTTGATTCTGTTATTTTTTGAGGTTAATATCGTGCCGTTATTTTATGTTTGTTTTAATTTCTAGGAGGGGATTGATGAAGTTTGAACACTTGTTTGAGCCTATAGACCTGAAAGGGTTTTTATTGAAAAATCGTATTACAATGTCGGCTATGCCTACGGGCTTTAGTAGTACAAAAGGTTATGTTACAGGTAAAATGGTTTCGTATTATGCAAAAAGGGCCAAAGGAGGTGCCTCACTGGTTGTGGTTGAGGGAGCTGCAGTCGAAGATAGAGGCAGGATTTATTTATCACAGCTTATGGCCAGTGATGATACATATTTATCAGGACTTAACGAGCTGGCAGAAGGTATCAAGAAAAATGGAGCTTTCGCAGTATTGCAGCTTCAGCATGGTGGAAGATTTGCTATGGGTTCAAATCCAGTATCTGCATCAGACGTTTCTTTTACGTGTCCATGCACAAGGAGAAATATAGTTTCTGCACCTATGACAGATGACGATATAAATGCGACGATTACCTCTTTTACAAATGCGGCTATTCTGGCAAAAAAGGCCGGTTTTGATATGGTTGAAGTGGGTGGAGGATATGGCCATCTGTTGAGCCAGTTTCTTTCCCCAAGAACGAATAAGAGAAATGACAAATATGGGGGTGACCTTGAAGGAAGAATGAAATTACCTTTAGGCATAATAGAATCAATAAAAGGAGCGCTGGGAGATGGCTTCCCGATAGGATACCAGTTAATGGCAGACGAACTTCTTGATGATGGATTCTCATTAGATGAGGCGAAGACTTTTGCCGGAAAGCTCGAAGAAGGTGGTGTTGCTTATTTGTCAGTAACCTGCGGTACTCCGGAATCATTCTTTAATGGTGACGGCCTCTTTGCAATGAGGTCTCCTGAGGGCGGTACCTCTCAACAATGTAAGGATATTAAGGGTGGGAGTTCCATTCCGGTATTTGTTACCGGAAAGATGACCAGCGTCCAAATACTTGAGGATACTGTTGCATCTGGGAATGCGGATGCTGTAGCGGTTGATAGAGCGTTATTTAGTGATCCCGATCTTGCGGTGAAGGCCCGTTCAGAAAAGATCGGTGACATTATTGAGTGTGTTTCATGCGCAAATTGTAACGACCGTGTTATGAAGGGGCTTGGCGCTGATTGTACGGTTAATCCCAGAGTTGGGCGAGAGAGCGAAAGTGTCAGCTCAGAAGCAACTGTTAAAAGGAAAGTACTTATTGCCGGTAGCGGTCCCGGTGGAATAATGGCAGCCCTTACGGCATCTGAAAGAGGCCATGATGTTACTTTGTTGGAGAAGGGGCCTAAGCTGGGTGGTCATCTGAAGGCAGCGCCGAAGGCACCGGGAAAAACACCCTGGATAAAAATGCTGGATTATCTTTCAAACCAACTTAAAGAATCCGGGGTAGATGTTAAGATGGAAACTGCAATAGATGAGGAATCCTTGAAAAACAACTCTCCTGATGTCCTTATCATAGCGACGGGGATTAAGCTCAAGAAAATAACCGTACCTGTTGCCGAGGGAAGAGAAGTGGACGGGCCGGGCGTTGTGTTATTCGGAAAGAAAGAACCGGGAGAAAATAACGTAGTTATTGGCGCTGGTTTTATAGGTTCAGAAATTGCGGAGTGTATAGCAGAAAAAGGTAAGAATGCAACACTCGTTGAGAAACTCCCGTCGGTTGCACGCGATATGGATCTGATTAACAGGACAATCCTGTTGAACAAGCTTGAGGAATATGGCGTTCAGTTCTGCCTAAATAGTAAGCTTCTGGAAATAACAGAGGATAAAGTAATAATTGAGGATGACACCGGAAAGAAGGTGGCTCTTAAAGCTGATTTAGTCATTAACGCAAGCGGCTTTAATCCTGCGAATGATTTTTTTCATAAGGCAAGGGGTTTGGTAAATGAAGTTCACCTTATAGGTGACGCAAAGGTGCCGAGGAACATCCATGATGCAATGCATGAGGGATATCAGATAGGCTTGGATATTTAAGATTTAAAAAATAAATGTTGCTGAAAACAGCAAATCCCCTTTGCTTCGACATGGACATTCAAGCAAGGGGGATTTTTATTTAGCCGAGGAAACCGGCTATGTTATCCAGTTGTACATTGCTCACCGCGATCTCCGGGGCGATCACTACTTCCCCTGACCCCCAAACCAATGTAGACCTCTTTTTCTTTGTGATTCCGATTATGTTGTTAAGTATATGTTTTATGTTAGTGTTGATTCTGATGGTGTTAGGCTTTAAAGGACTGGAAATCTTTCCGTCCTTTATGGAAAAAGAATCTGCGATTATAGTACTCGTAAAATCACCCATGGCTAATCCATTGATTGCATAGGTGTACCATATCCTGCCTATATAGACGCCGTTGTCTACCTGTTTAAGTAAGTTGTCTCTGGTAGTCCCGTTGTTTCCTTCTATTACCACGTTTGTTGGAGAAATGCCGGCCTTATTTTTATAATCCCTGCCATTTGTTGAGTATCTGAAGCCGTTTCTTGGTATCGGATTGTACAGATTGCTTTTGAATTTTCTTGCGAAGTAATTGTCTGTCAGGAAGCCGATAAGTGTGCCATTCTTGATAAGGTCAGTCCTTCCTGTTGGTACTCCCTCACAAGTAATTTTCCTACTGCCTGTTTCTCCCTTTATGGAGCCGTCATCGTATATACTTAAGTTACGCGATGCTATTTCCTGCCCCAGCATTCCGAGGAATGGTGTGTTGGAGGCATTGACTGACGATAGGTCTAATGATGGTATCAGTACGTTTGAAGCAATGTCAGTAAGGGGCTGGTTTCCAAAAATCACATTGTGTTTACCAGACCCTATTTTCCTTCCGCCAATTGTTTTCATTGCACTCTCTGCCGCTTCTCTCCCTGCTGCTTCCGGCTTGAATGCTGCAAGGTGCGTGTCCATACTCCATCCCGTACCCTTAACATTCTTGTTCTCGATCATTGCAGTTATATTTGCAGTAAGGCTGGTTGTTTCATCAAAGTCATCTATCCCTTTTGTAGTCTTTATGGCCATTCTTTCTCTCAGGATGGTGACGTCTCCACCGATAATGATTGATTTCTTATGTCCTCTATTATTAAGGGCTTTAAGAGAGCCATCAAGTGCTTTCCATCCTAAGTCAACGGTATCCTTTTCGCTGATTTTCATGACGCTATTGTCATGATAGTTTTTCAGGGATGGTTTATCTATTGGATCGGGTAGTGCTTTGAAATCCGGGTCATACACCCTGTTTCTTTTCGCCTTCATCAAGGCATCAAGAACTCCCTCTTTCGTTAAATCGTTTGTGACTGATCCAAACCCAACTTCAATTTTGCTTCCTTTCTTGAACGTGGCCAGTATTCCGAGTCCATACGATTGAATAGACTTGGGTTCGTGTACTCCATTGCAGGGGATATCGGACGTATAGTTAAGCCTTATCGTTATCAGGTCGTTCCATGATGCAAATACCTCTGCATCGATAACGTCCTTATGCTTCCTTATGTATTTAAGCGCATCGGCAACGGCTCTTCGTAGATCTTCTGTTTTTATCATTGTAAATTACAAATAAAATTAAAGGATTTGGGAATTATGGAATTAAGGTATTAAAGTATATAGTTCATCGCTAATGGCTCACTGCGAATGGTTTTGTTTATTTGGCTCTGGTTGTTTTTAAATTTCTCTGCGTTCTTCTTGTCCTCGGCGTTTTTTGTCCGGGGAGCGGCTTTGCGTGGGAACTTCTTTTTTTCTCTTCCACAAGGGGAGGATAAGGTTCAACAACCTGCCAGCCTTGCCTTGCCCCGGAGTGTCGGTCCGCCGTTTCCAACTCTCATGATTTGCATTGGTTGTCCCTTTCCACAGTTTGGAATAGGATACATTTTGAAATCATTCCCCACTGCATCAACACTCATGAGAAACTCTTTTGAATTTGCCATTATGCCGCCGCCTCTGTACAACTTGACGAGTTTGCCATTTTCAATCTTGTAAACCTTTTTAGCAGAGATTCTGAAATTTTCCCTGGATTCGCTTATGGACGGAATTCTGTGGCTGACGATGTAATATCCGTTCTTTACTTCTTTGATTATGCTTTTTGGATTCTTTTTGCCGGGGCCAAATGCGGTATTTGTCATCCTGACTATTGGCACCATTGCTGATGTAGTTGCCCTCATTGAACCATTCGGTTCGTGTTCAAGGATTGCGGCGTGTTCACGTCCATTCAGGAAAGTCTTAAGAATACCATCCTTAATCACGTCTATGCGTCTGGCGGGTGTTCCCTCGGCATCGTATTTATAATATCCATATCCCATCACGGTAGGATCTGAGAATGCATTTACGAGGGGCGATGCTATCCGGTTTCCCAACTGATTTTCATCCCTGCTCTTATAAAGCCAGGACCTGCCTGCGTAGGCAGTTTCCATTTTCAATATCCTGTCTGATTCGGTAGGGTGTCCGACGATTTCGTGTACGAGAAGTGTATTAAAGTGAGGGTCAGTTACAACGACAACTTCACCTTTGCTGGTTTTAAGAAACTCTGCTCCCGACAGTTCGATAGTCTCCTTTGTCCTCTCAAGTGCAAAATCAAGAAAACTTAAGTTAAAACAGTTTTTACCCTCAATTATTTCCCATCCTTTTAAATCGCCAATATAATCATAACAGACTTCCGGACTTGATTCTCCCTTCCGTGCGGACACGTAGACAACACCCTGAGTCAGCGGCAGTGACTGGTCTATATTTGCGCCTTCAGAACTGCAGAATAACTCCCTCGTTATGCCGGTCTTTATTCCGGTAGCCGTATATAATACAGACGGATCAAGCTCCTTCATCTGCCGGGAAACATCCATGCTCGTCTTTAATACCTTGTGAAGGGGAATTTTTCGCGGGTCTATTTCGAAATCTGCCGGTACCGTATCCTGACAAACCTTAATCTTTGCGAGCCTGACTTCTGTTAATGAATCGGCTTTCTTCTTAAACTCTGACTTTTTCTTTGCGTTGGCCATCGCCCGCTCATAGGCTGTATTTATGGCGGTTATAATCATGCCGGTTATTTTCTTAATCTTTAAATCGTTTCTACCCAGGGACTGACCGTAAAATCCCCAGGACGACATTTCTCCTGCAATAACCCTGACACTGAATGAGGCATCATAATCATCCGTAACATCCTTTGATTGTCCATTTTCAGAACTGGCTGATTTAAATTCGCTGATTCCGAGTCTTAAGTCCGCGTATTTGCAGTTATCCAGGGATTGATAATGTGCTGATAATGTTTTAAAGACGTGTGTTTTTAACTTGTCCAGGATTTCTATGCGTGGTTGCATTGTGAGGAGTCTCAATTTTGGACACGGATAAACACAGATTAGGATTTAGGCTGAGTTAAGAAACTAAATAAAAATTATTTTTTATCTATGATCATCTGCGAGAATCTGCGTCCTACTTAATTTGATTTCTTTTTATCTGACATCTTTATTGTAATATTCATCGCAATGTAGACAAAGGTTACCAGGAATACCATTCCTATTGTAGTTACAATGGTCATATGTATCAGGTTCTCTTTGATTTCAGCTTCTGCCCTGTCTATGGGGACTGCTACTGATATGGCGCCTCTCAGGTCTCCAAACACGTAGTCCGTGGCCTTGTCTTCGGGATAATCCTCCTGTATGATTTCCGGTATGGTTTCCTTTGCGGAGTGACATTTAAGACATGCTTCCTCTATGTAGAGGGGGATAAGATATCTCAGCACTTTCTGGCCGCCCATCTTCTCAACACCTTTATATTCAGAGAGGTTCTTGTCTTTCTCGAATTCAGTCAGGGCTATTTGCTCAAAGCTATCAGGCTTGTTTTTAGGGTTTCTATATTTTGAACTGACCTGTCTTAATTGATACCCTGTTTCATTATAAAACTTTTTACCAATCTCATTTCCTGCCATTGCCGGCATGAACATTCTGGTTGTTTCATTATGCTCCATATTTGCAGTTGCCATTGTTTCTGCCAGATACTCTCGCATGTGCTTAAGTTCCAAGGCAATCATCTTGCATTTATCAAATATCTCCTCACGTAAGAGGGTAGACTGTTTCTGGAAATTAGTGATACTTATTGAAAGTATCACTACCGCGACAACAAATATAATGATCCCATATAATTTGAAATTCTTCTTCATTTTAAACCCATAGTGTTTTGGTCAATGGTTTTTAGTCTAACACAAAAGCGAGAGATTTTCTAAAAAAATTAAAGATAAATTATTATTCCTCACACGAAGCCACGAAGAACACAAAGGGTAAAAGCTCTTGTCTTTTGTTTTATTTTTAACTTCGTTCTCTTAGTGATCTCTGCGTCTTTGTGTGATTATTTTTTTAAATGTTGTATTTTTCTACATTCCATATCTTTTTCTTTCATCACTCTTTATCTCTTTTGTGCTCATTGCGTTCCTGCCCGCCCCTGCCTGCCGGTTGCGGTAATAATTATTCATTTTTTAATGTTTAGGTGAAAGTCAGGTTTATTAGAAAGCCTGTTTAAAAGAATTGTATTGAAGTTATGTAAACTATGTCTATGATATTGGAAATATACGGCATCTGTATATTCAACTGTTATCTGAGGGGGGGGGATAAAACGGGCAGAAGATCTGTCCCTGGAGAAAATTTTATTTAAACCCAAATCATGAAGGAGTGAGAAATGGCAGAAGCAAAAGGATTGAGTAAGCCGGTAAAGCTGAAAAATGATCTTGCAGATTTTCTGGGAGTAAGAGAACTTCCCAGGACAGAGATCACCAAGAAACTATGGGACTATATTAAAGCGAATAAACTTCAGACAAAGACAGAAAATGGAAAGCCTGAGAATGCAGGCAAGTACATTGTGGCAGATGCTAAATTACTCTCGATCTTCAAAAACACAAATTCCAAAAGCAAATCAGGTAAGGTCACTGACCTTACAAATATGAAAGAAGGCCAGACGATCGACATGATGCAGATGGCTGCTGTTGTCGGCGCAAACATAGAATAAGCTTAAAGTGTCGGGTTGCATCTGAATAATGCAGACCCGAATCTGCAAACGGGATCAATTTCTTATTAGTTGGCAGTTGCTAAGGCCAGGAAGTTTTTAATGTCTTTTATGTCAGACGTTTTTTCACAACCGGGAAGTGAGTTTAGGAAGTGCCTGCTATAAAACTTACTCTTGATGCGGGGGTCCAGGATTGCAACTATACCCGTGTCAGTGGCTGTCCTGATAAGGCGGCCAAATCCCTGCCTCAGTAATGTAATTGCCTGTGGTACCTGGTAGTCCATAAATGGGTTTTTGTTCTGGGCTTTAAGCAGTTCCATCCTCGCCTCAATTATCGGATCACTGGGAACGGCAAAGGGTAGTTTGGTTATTATTACACACTTCAGGGCTTCACCGGGCACATCAACTCCCTGCCAGAATGTGGCCGTGCCAAAAAGGACAGGTTTTTGACTGGCCTTGAACTCCTCAAGCAATTGATACCTTGGCTTATCGCCCTGTTTGAACAAAGTGTATGTATCCATATCATCTTCAATTTTTTCATATACAGCGTTAAGCATCTCAAAACTCGTAAATAGAATAAAAGCTCTTCCCTGTGTCAGGGAGATTATTTCTTTTATCTGTTTTGTAATATTATGTCTGTACGCATCAGGTTCCTGATTTGGATCCGGGATATTGTCGGGAACGTAGATGAGCGCATTTTCTGAAAAGTTAAATGGAGACCCTATGATCTTTTCACTAAAATCCCCACCGTTTGCTATGTCAGAATCGGATTCTTCATTGTGGAAATGTCCGGCAGGCGTGCAGTCCGGTATTCCCAGCCGTTCCTTTATGTAATTGAAATTTCCGTTTACTGAAAGTGTTGCTGAAGTAAGGATTACAGGCCTGATCTTATCAAATATCTGCTTCTCAAAATCCTCAGCAATATTTATTGGTGCTGCAAAAAGAGAGCATCTTGAGTACTTATGGTTTGAGAGTCCGAGCGAGTTTGTTCTTTTCTCAATTTCTGCCCAATAGACATACTCTTCCAGTTCCTGATTTATGATGATAGAAATGTTTTTATTAGTTTCTCTGCACCGACTTGCAAAAGCGAAGATTTCCAACCGTTCCTCTTCCACCGTAACCAGGTTCAATAGTGATTCCAGCGCTCCTGAAAGATTAGACAGAGGTTTACTTAGATAGTTGTTAATGACACCTTTTTTACGAATTCGGGTGGTTTTGCTGCCTGTACCGTATTTTTCGGTAATCTCAGAGAAGAAAAGATCGCTGGCGTGCCTTGCCTCATCTAATGTTTCCCGGATAGCAGCTACCGTTTTGTCTGATGGTTTAAAAAGTCTTGTTATTAATCCCTTTCCGGTTTTTGGGTTCAGGATGGAATCGAGCAGGAATTTGACTTTGAAATTTGATATTGCTATACCGAAGTAACTGGTGGCGACGTCTTCCAGTGTCTGAGCTTCATCGAAGACTACGGCATCAAAATCCGGCAAGACACGGCCTGCGTTTACCAGGTTTGCAAAAAACAGATGGTGGTTTGTAACCAGGATATGGGCTTTATATTCTCTCCTTCGTGCCTTGTAGTAGTGGCAATCATCATTAAAAATACACTTCTTTCCAAAGCAAAGATCGGATTCTCTGCATACTTTACTCCATACTGACTGTGATGGTTCGAAATCGAGTTCTGATATCAGGCCGTTCTTTGTTTGCACTTCCCATTGGATTATTCTCTGAAGTTCTTTGACTTCTTTTTTTGTGTCAATAAGGCCGTGCATTTGCAACTGATTAAATCTTCTTAAGCACAAGTAATTTTGCCCGCCAACACAAAGGGTATAAGAAAAGTCAAATTTATTTTCCTGCTCGGGCAAGTCATTCTGGCGGGTATTATCATTGGCAGATCTTAAGGCATTGCGAAGGAATGGGAGGTCCTTTTTTATTAATTGTTCCTGCAGAGTCTTGGTATACGTTGAAATGACAACCTTTTTCTTGTTTCTGACAGTCCAGAATGTAAACGGAATAAGATATGCCATGCTTTTGCCTACCCCGGTTCCTGCTTCAATAATAAGATGCTTGTTCTCTTCAATAGACTTCTCAATTGTCAGGGCCATATCCATCTGTTGGGGCCTGAGCTCGTAAGAATCTAATTTATTTGCGATAATTCCGTCTTTTCCAAGTACGTTTTCAATCAGCATATTCTTAAGAATAAACCAATCTCTTTTACCTTGCAAATCCTTTTTCATAATATATAATTTTTCACAATCAATGAACCACTAGAGTACAAATACAGGAACACTTTAATAAAAAATGGGGAGGGGTAATTGCCTTGGATGATGGAATGGTACAATTAGAAGCAGATGCTCGAAAATTAGTCGAAGACTATGCCGAGTCCGGTCCTTACGAACTGAACCCGGATTCGAAACATGTGGATAAGATAATCAAGGCTCTGGCAAAGAGGAAATCAAAGAACGGGTTTTTTTATTGTCCGTGCAGAATGCTTTCTGACAATAAAGAGACGGATGCAAAGATTATCTGTCCGTGTGAATACCACGTGGAGGAGATAGAGAAAGACGGCATATGCAGTTGCGACCTCTTTGTGAGCCAGAGTTATAAACCTGCTTCTGCTGTTTAGCTTGGTACTATGCTATAACGGTTTTTTTAATTAATTTCCAGATTTCTTTTGTGCTCTGACAATCAGGGTAGTAACGATTTGTTCAATCTTTTTCTTCTTGTTTCCGATGTACTGAACCTTGCCTTTTTGATCCAGTACGAACATTATGGGTATTCTATTTACGTCATACAATTTGGACATCATACCTTTGTATCGCATTTCTTCACATATTTGAGGCCATTCTATATTATGCTGCCTGACAAAGCCTTTTAAATCATCAACGTTATCATCACTGCTGATTCCAATGAATTGAACATCAGGGCCCTTAAGTTTTCTGTACAACTTCTTTATCTCCGGCAATTCCTTAAGACATTGGTCATTCCATGTTGCCCAAAAGTTCATGATAATAATCTGCCCTTCATATAGTGACAGATTTACCGGGTTTCCTTCAAAATCCTTAGTGTGAAAATCCGGGGCCGTCATTCCGATCCTCATAGTACCGCCCAATTCCTTGCCGAAGGCATTGGCTGCGCCGGGTTCGATTATCCTTAGTTCCGCTATGACATCTTTTGCATCCTCTATTCTGCCGTTTCCTAAAAGGGCTTTTGCCTTAAAATATAATAACCTTGCCTGGAAATTCTTATCGATTTCATTCTTAAAGTTTAATACATCATCAAAGTATTCGATGGCGTCATCATTATTGCCTAATTGGTTGTGTGTCGCCCCAATGTAAAATTTCGCTTCCAGCGCCTCTTCTGTACCTGCAAACATTTCGGTCAATGCATAGAGCTCATCGAGTGCCTCTTCATAGTATTCTCTTGCATCTGTCGGATTCATCTTTGAATAGGTAGCGAGATTTTCCCTGATCATGTCCAGTTGTATTCCTGCCTCGGCGTCATGTCTCATGCCCATGGCATTATCATTAAATGTCAGCCAGAATGAAAAAAACGTAACTATTATTGTTGAAATCAAAAGACTTTTTTTTCTCATGGAAATATCCTCTTAATTTATGAATTTATAACAATCTTTTTGAAGGAACATATTTAAACATACTATT
>Ga0187827_10007363_pt1 | contig 12270 bp, 10 predicted proteins | sample ETNtaG_39_FD_167969 | JGI IMG/M metagenome (GOLD analysis project Ga0187827, IMG submission 167969) | Marine microbial and viral communities from oxygen minimum zone, Eastern Pacific Ocean - ETNP2014_SV_150_PacBio MetaG (Illumina Assembly) | ecosystem: Environmental > Aquatic > Marine > Hypoxic... | reverse complement strand
TGATGTATGTGATTGTCTAATTTTTGATTGATGAGTTTCAGTTCGCCTTCAATGCGAATGATATTTTCCCTGTTCTCTGATGCTTTATCTTCTGGCATTAGTTACCTTATCGCTTCAAAGTAAATTTCATCTAAATAATCCCAACTGTAATCAATAGGGTCTGAACCGGCCTGTCCTTCTTCTCCTTCATATTCCATAAAGTCTCTTCCAACTCGTTGAGTTGCACCTAACCAGTACTGTGTAAATTCACTTCTAATTTTTCTATTTCTAATTCCTTTTTCAAAAATAACATCAGTGAAAATTCTAGCTGCATCTGGGTCAGTTGCTATTTGTCGTAGCATTTCTCCTTTTCTAAATCGAGCATCTTGAATTAATAATTCTGTCATTACATAGCGAGGTGAAATAACTCCTCTGAACACGCCATATACTCTTGACATAATAGATGGTATTTGCAATTCGGTTGGCATTCCTTTGACATTAATTCTGTCAATTTGGCCAACTACAAGATTAATAATATCACTCATTCGTTCCATCTTAGCAAAAACTTCACCTGCTTTTTTAGTTCCCAAGTCTGCTGTTAAAATTTTCATCATTGGCTTTTTATAATCACTAATATAAGTTTCATAAGAAGCACCATTTATTGACATAATATTTGTAAATTTCTTTTTATCAAATACTATTCCTTCAGACCCGCTTTCTCGTAAAGCTGATTCTTGAGCACCTTCCCACATCATACCTGTCATTGCTCTTCTTGCTTTTTTAGCTTCAACAGCAGTGATTCTTTTAGATTTTACTCCATGTTCCAATGCTGAAAGTATTCCTTCCACCATGTGAGAATGACCACCAGTTACGGAAGGTTGCATTATTAATTCTCTTATTTTTTTAGGGTCATCAGCAGCACCTGCCAATCTATTAAGAGATGCATATCGTATACCGGTTGTTTTTTCTAGTTCATCTAATCCTATATTTTCTAATGCAGCTATTACTACTTTATAATTTTCTCTAGCAGCACCTTTATACATTGATAAATCTTTATTATATGCTTTTAAAGTATCTTGTGTAGACTCTGCTGTACCTCTAAATATACTATCACTGTTTTCAATAACATTACCTGCACTATCTGTCATTGGTTCTGTTTTAAATGGCAATTCATCAGAAAAAGAAGCTGTCCATTCTTCCCATCCCTCTGCAGGTTTTTTATTATCCATTAGATTTTTCATCATTTTTGCATACAGCCAATTACGTGCCGCCTTTTGTTTTTCTGCACTTTTTCCATCTATATATAATCTTTTGAAAGCTCTAGCTTTATCAGAAGAAATACCAGTAAAGAAATCTTGTGTTACATTTTTATTAAATAATTTTAATTCTTTGCTTGGGTCTACTCCTGTATATTCCAATCCTAAACCAGTTCTCCACCTGTGCCAGACATTATCTTTCCAATTTTTCTGTGCTGCTTTTAGTTGTTTATAAACTTTTGCATCACCTGTTTTCAAAGATTCATCTATGCCTTCATTAATTTTATCACCAATTCTCCATTCAAAAAATCCTTGTGTTGGCTTGGATGTTCCATGACGAGTTGAGTTCATTGATGCTGACCTGTACATTCCTGTTCTTGCGTTGGTCATCCATCGAACTGACATATCTTGTTTAAGAGTTATACCAGCAGCTTCTTTTGCAAATTCATCAAGTGCACTTATATTTTTAAAGTCTCCGGCTATTTCTCTTCGTAATGTATTATCAAATAATTTTACTATATCATCAGGAGTCATATCATCACCTATTTCACGACCAGTTGCCTCCATAAATGCCCCTGCCAACCTGTATTTTTCATCTTTTGAAAGAGTTTTCAATGAATCATCTCTTACCCTTGTCAATAATTGTTTTAAGTCACCTGTAAAATCTGGAATATCTTCAACTTCTAATGATAATAAATTACCTGTTTCTTTTTCTATTTTATTTATTTCATCAATTGTTGTTTTTAAAAATCTATTTGCATTTACTTTTAAAGCACCATCACTGTATCCTGCAATGCCACTGTATAATTTTTTTGCATCATTTACATCCTCATCATACAGTGATTTTGTCATCATTCTTGCATAACTTAATATATCTCCATGATTTTTAAAGCCCATTTTTCTTAGCTCATCACTGATAGGAGCAAATAAAATTTTATTCACATTTGTTGAAACGGGCATAACACGGACACCATATTCATTTTTTAATCTGTCCATATCATTTAACTGGTCAGCATTTAATGCAACTACTTTATTTGTTTTTCCATCTGTAATTTTTGTTGCAATGTCATCCATAAATTCTGGCTGTTCCTTAAACAGCCTGTCCACATCACTTCTAATTGCTGCATTAGATAAATCTGGTCGTGTCAATCCTGCCGGTGCATTATCAATTAAATCTATAGTATCACGCATTATTTCCTGTCCTGCAACTCTAATTTTTGCATTGGCATTCTTTGTCATATCCAAAGCCATTCCCCGTAAATTATATATCATTGCATCCTGAAAATACATAAACCAATCTTCATTGCCGGGTGGGAGGCCCATACCTGCCGGGTCATTATGAAAAGTCTTTAATTGTTTTGCAAGAGCTTTCATTGTAGCAATTTTTCTATCTTGAAATTTTAATCCTTGAGCATCAATTTTAAATTGAATCATTTTACCAACAGAAGCTTTACTTGAAAATTCCTGTGCAACAGAATCAAATATTCCAAGTCCTGTCATTTGGGACATTGTTGCGTAAAATTCTTCATTTTCACCTAATAATTCTTCTGCGTGCTTCACCCGTATCTTTAATGATGCTTGCATATCAGCCGGTAAACTTACCACTTGGTCTGCTAGGTCTCTATAAATTTCTAATTGTTTTCTATTTTCACTTTTAAATGGTTCTGTTAATAATCGAAATGGGCCAATGTCACCCGGTATAGGTGTTGATGTTGCCAAATCAATTAATCTATTTCTGTATTGTGTTTCTTCTGGTCGCATTAGGGAATCAATTTCTTCCTTACTTTTACCAAAAGCTGCTTTTAATAATGTTCGTTCTTTACTTGCTTTACTTCCACCACCAAAATGATAACGTAAAATATTCCATGCATCCGCACCTTGAATTGTTAATTTTTTTGCAATAGTTGGCCCTGTTAAGCCACCTGCAACTTCACCCACAACAATCATGTCTTCACCGGCCATTTGCCCCATCCATGCACCTCCCAGTACAACAGCAGTAGAGGCAAATAATTCTGTTTCTTTATATGCTCCGCCTACTGCCAATGCTCCACGGGCACCCGGCTTTGTCTGAAATGGCTGTGATTTTTTAAAGAATAATCGTCCCGGAGTTGTGGCAGACTGTACAATTTTTTGTAATTTTTTTGCTTTACTTGGGGATAATGTTTTTGCAACTTTTGCTAGGGCTTTCTCCGCCATTTTATTTCCACCCATTAATTTAGTTACTTGTTCTCCTTCTATGCCACCTCGAACAGCTTTAAAGAAATCATCATCACCATATTTATCATATAATTTTCCCAATGCTTTTGCTTCTTTTTTTGTAACTTTTCGTCCTATTATTTCAGATAATGCACCTGCTTTTCCTTCCAGTGTATCAGAAGCTTTTCTAAATCGTTCAGAAGCAGGTATAGCTTCACCCGGTTTTTGTGGTTTCAACCATGCTTTACCTTGAAATACTCGGCCATAATTACCATCGGCTGAATTTATAAAATGCGTTGCATGTCGTGATGCTTTTATTAATCGCAACCAAGCCAACGGCCCCATAAATGTTACTTCCTGCATTACAATTTCAGCAGCATTTCCTAAAAATCCTAAATCCTGCCCTTCATATGGTGCTGCAACTTTGAGCCAAGGACGTGCAGTAATTATATTACCTTCATCATTTAAACGACCTTCCAATCCCAGTTTCTTTACATCATACGGAGATGAAATGGCACGGCCAAACCAACCCCAACCTCCTCGTTTCAATAAGGATTTTGCTTTCATTTGTTCTACATAATCAGATAATGGATTACCTTCCCATTGTTTTCCGGGAAGTAATTTTAGAGGTGATATTAATTTATCGAGTACCCATGCATGATTTTCTACATCAAAAGCTGCTTCTCTACCTGCATCAATTAAAAAGTTATGCATATTTACAGCACCCTTGTGAAGACCCATTGGCACTGACCAACCTCCTTGGTCACCAAACCAATAACTGTCGCTTGCTTGGTCTTTAATAGCTTTACTCGCCTTATGTTCACTTGGTAATTTTTCCTGTAATGATTTATCACTGCTGTTCAATGTTGAACCCATCATTTCAATTTGGGATACAAATCCGGAACCATATTGTTCTTCAATAGCATCACGTCCCATACTTTTACCATCAGTTTGTGAAGGGTCAAGCATTTGATACATCCAATGACGAATCACGTTTTCATCCTCTGGAGTTAAAGCATTTGCATCTTTTTTTGCTTCTTCTCTTGGGTCAACTACCCCTAAATTTTCAGTGCTCCATTTTCCCATTATTGCTCCTTACTTGTATAATCCTTCATATAATGTTTCAGCAAAATCGCCCGGAATTGCCGTAACTGTTTGTGTTAATAAATCACCATTTGTATTATAATGTTTTCCAAATTTCCTATCCCACCAATCTGCTTGAATATTATAAGAACTCCTTTCTGACACAGTAGCATCAGGGCCGGGGTTTATTGGCCTTGATTTAACTTTAACAGGCAATCTGCTTTGATTTTGTAATCTGTTTACGTTCTTTTTATTTCTTAAATATACATTTTTTTGTTTACTATTCTTAATAGTACTGGATGGATTGTCTTGAACATTACCAGAATCAATATTTTTCTGTATTTGTTCTAAAGCTTCATCAGGCATATCTATACCATAAATAGCTTTATATGCTGCTGCATTAGATGCTCCATCATTACCCATATTTTTATACATTGTTGCTAATGCTGTATCCTTTCCCAGAAGATAAGACCATTCATCATCTCTTAAATCACTAAAAATACCTGTTCGTGCAAATCCAGATTCCCATGTTACAACACCAAGTCCTCCCTCGTGAATTGATTTCTTCTGGTTAACCAGTCGTTTTGCTAAAAATTGAAGAGCAGGATTTTCATTGGTAGGTGTTAATGCTGATTCAATGTCTAGCCATAATTTTTGTTTTTGTCTTACATATGAATTATATAATGTATTCATAATTGTAGCCTTTTCTGGATTATGTGCTCGTATTTTTGCCATTAGTGCCGTTCTGTTTACTTGAATTTGAATTTGTTTTACTTGGTCAAGTACAGCATCACCAGAATAGTAGAATCTACCTCTGATTCTTGACAATGCGTGCTTGAAATCCTTGTCTGAAATTGTATTTCCCTGTGAACCTTGTTCAATAACAGCCAATCTATAGGCAATACTAACTTCCATAACTCTTTTTGCCGCATAGCTTTGAAGTGATTCACCGGCTGCTAATGAATATGCTTTTTTACCTATTTTATAATTACTGTCAAGAATTGCTGTATTATGAGATTTAGGTATAAATGTAGCATCTTTATTAGCAGGGTCATAGGCATAATTTACTAGGTCTTCTACACCCTGTAAATATGTCATGAATAATCCATCATTTTCCAATACATCTTCTGCATTATTCTTCATTGCAGTAGTTTTTTGGTCTGACAGAATTAATTTTAAATCACCAAGTGATGCTAATTGTGATGTTTTATCTTCAAAGACCATTTTAGCAAATGCATCTATATCACCTGCCATAGCCGGAAGAATTTCACCACTTTTAAGACCTTTTTCAACTAACATTCTGTACTGTTGAAGCATATGTTGCAATTCATTCGCTCTTTGCATTGCATTATCATTTGAAGCGTCTACCTGACTTGGCACATCGCCTCTCATTGTATGCTTGACACTTGTTCCATCTCTATTTACATCATAAAATCGTAGTCCTAAATGAACTGCTTCATTAAATACTTCATCATCAGATAATTCAAATCGAGCAGCAATTTGTGCAAGTTCATATCCTGCTTCATTTGCATTAATTTTTTGTGTATCATAGGCAAAAGCTACGTATGAAGTAAAAGCTTTCCATTCATTACCCTGTGCTAAATGATTATTTACAGCATCATCTGTTGACATTCTACCGTATTGATTTGATTTTAAAATCTCTGATATTTGTTCCACAAAACCCTGTAGTTCCTCTGCATCTTTTATTTCTGCCCAATCACCTGTAACACCTGAAAAAATTTCACTTGGCATATGATATAAAGATTCAGGTTCTGCTTCTCCACTTGCTATTTTTTTCTTTAATTCCTCTAAATGGTCTGGTTTAATCTTAACCATGTCATGCCAGTTTAAAGCATTTTTATCAAAGAATACTGTATTGGAAACATCATGACTAGGATTATTTTTCATCATTCTTTCATATAGTTCCGGTAATCTTTTAAAAGCATCCATATTTTCAAATACAGGATAGCTCATTTCCGCATTTTCCCCAAATCCTTTCTGGTCTTTAGTCGCAAATGGATTCCATCCCAATGCCATAACTTCTTCGACAAATCTTTCTCTTTCACTGCCGGGGCCTGAACCCATTGATGCAATTTGTGCATCTGTTGCTTGACTTATTGCTGTAGCATAATCATGTAATGGACTTGCCTTTTTACCATCGGCTGTTAATGTATCAAATCTATCTTTTGGTAAATGGTTAACCATAAATCCACCATATTCAGATTGATTTTTCTGTTTATCCGCATCAGCCTGTGCCCCAAGTTCCAATTCTCTAATAGACATAGCCGAATTGTGTGCACGTTCCTGACGTTTTAAATTGCTGTATTCATTCGTAAATCCTGTTACAAATGAATGAAAAGGCATTCCAACCATTATATTACCTCTCTATTCATAAAACCTTCTCGTGGTTCAAGTTCATTTTGTGGTTCAAGTTCATTTGCCAATGCTTGTTGAACATTAACTTGTTCTTCATCTACAGGAATCTCTGGCATTGCCACTTCCCCCTGACCTGCTTGGATTGCATTGTATTGGTCTGGTCTCATATCCTGCATAATATTTAATAAATCCTTATTCTTAACTTTACCATCCTCATCATCTGAGCCTTTATTAAATACAGTAGCTTCAATATTATTTTCCAAAGCGGCACCAACTAAATAAAGAGTTAATCCCGGTTTAAGTAATTCTGCTGTATCGGGAGTAAACTCTCCTTCTGTAAATCCTCCAAGTGCCACTGTATTAACAATGGATTCTATAGTAACGCCTGCTGCCATTAAATTTAATAATTGTTCCTTTACATTTGGCTTTTCCATTCTGTCAATAATAACATTTGCCGCATCTATGGGTTTTGAAAATCGTGGAGGCCGTTCCCATGCATGACCTTGAGGCTCTGCTGTCATTCCAATACCCGGAGGTGCAGAAGCAAATGGGTCTAAATGTCCTATATTTTCTCTTGCCATTAATATCCTCTTGCAGTTGTTGCTAGTTCAGTTGTAGTACCTTCCGGAGTTGTTGTTGTTGTAACTTCACGGCTTCCTAATTTTGGAATAATATTATCTATTTGTACGGCCCCCATTAAAGCACTCCAATTATCTCGTCCTAATGTATAAGTTGAATTTTGTATTTTTGTTAAATAATCCATGCCTTGTAATGCTCTAAAGTTTCGTTCTTGATAGGATGCTCCTACTGTGGATGTTGCTGCTGCACTAGGAAATTGTATTCTAGTTGGTTCGTCAGTTAAACTTTTCCCCACTCGTGATATAAATCCTTCACCAAATTTAGAAGCTATCTTTCCTCCTACTGGCCCCAGAATAGGTTCAAGAAAATAACTCCCTCCTACAACTGCTGCCATTCCTAATAAATCTTTTAATCCTGCCATTTAATTTGTTCCTTTCTCAGCTTTTTCTCCACCACCAAATATTCCATTCAATACAGCTTGTCCAATACCTAACCACATACTATCGCTAGCTGATGCATTATAAGCCTCCATGCTAAATTGATTCATTTGAGCCTGTAAAGCAGCTTGGTGTGCCCTTGCTTCTCTTGCCTCTTTCTGCGAAATCAACCATGTAGCTTCATCTCTATACCTGTTCCATAATTGATTTTGTGCAGATACAGTTAAATCTAATAAATTCTGTGTATTGATTTGATTAATTCTATTTTGTTCGGCTGTATTAGTAGTATTCACAGCACGCCTCCATTGAACATTTGCTTGGTCAATTAATAAACTCATCTCTGCATTAAACTTGGTTCTGCTGTCTTCAACCTGTGAATTATATTTTGCCAATGCATTTCCTTGGTCTACGTTAAATTGATTTTGGGCTGCAACTCTATTGGCGTTTGCCGCTTGTACCTGTGTTCCTAATTGAGCAAAGAATTGGTCTTGCTGTTGTTGATTTTTTGCGTTAAATTGCAATGCTGCATTTTGTGCCGCTTGGTCAGTAAATAGTGCTTGAAGTTTGGATTGATAGTCGAGGACGGAAGATTGTTGTTTGTTATTTAAATTTGTCATGTCAAGTTGTAAAAAACTTTTGGCATTTTGTACAGCACCGGTTAATCGGGCATCTAAATTTTTTACATCCATATTGGCTAAAGTTGCTGCATTACTTAATGCTGCCTGTTGAGCATTATTTAAATTAGCTAAGCCCATGCCTTGCATTAACTTTGCATTTTCTAATGCAATTGTTTGTTCAGCATTAAAATTTAAATTATTAATTTCTGATACTTTTGCTGTATTTAAAACTCGTGCCTGATGTTCCTGTGTTAATTCTTGTCCTGTTAATGTTGCTCTTAACTGTGCATTGACAATAGCTGTTTGTTGTTTATTACTTAAATTAGCTAAATTAAATTTAGCGTGCATGTTAGCATCTTGTACAGCGATAGCCGTAGTTGCCTCCATTGCCGCTTTAAGTATAGCTTGTCCCGCCATACTCGATGCTCCCAGTCCTCGTTGTAACATGGCATCATTTGCCACTTTAATTGCAGGAGCCGCAAATGCCGGAATTTGGTCATTTTCAAATTGAGACATCAACTGTGTTAATTGATATTGTACAGTTGCCTCTTGAGGTGTGGACATTGTTTGTTCTGCTGCGGCTTGATATCCACCAACATGAGATAATGTTGCTGCAGTAACTAACTCATCATTTGATAAAGTTCGTACAGCTTTTGTTGCCTGTGCTGCTGTTCCTTGAGCTTCAGTAGCTAAAGCAGTAGAACTAATAGTTCCTTGAGGGGATGTAATCTGTGCATCTTGACTTAATGTACCAAGTTCAGCACTCGCTGTATCAACATCATTTTTTACAGCCGTTGCCGCATAAGTACCCGTAGCCGGTGCACTAGGAGTTGCTATTTCTTGAGCAGCCGCTGCTTGTTGTGGTGTTACAGTAGTTGCTGTTGGTAATGTTTTATCAGTTGTTGCCATTAACTCTTCAGCCGTAACTGCTTTGGCTGTATGAGTCATTTCCGTACCAGAAGGCAAAGTTGTTGTAGTTTGTGCCGGGTCAATACCTGCTTGCTGTTCTGTTTTTGTTAAAACAGGGTCATGCCTCTGCTCTAAAGTAGGTATTGCTCCCTGAGTTACAGTTGAACCTGTTTGATATTTCTTTTTTTTAACTGCCATTAATCTTGTCCCGTCTTAATTGTTATTTGTTATTCCGCATTGGGGTCTGTCGGCCATTCGCCAAGCGGCTCAACTCTCAAACCCCTTAGTTTTTTTCTTCTGGTCGAAAATGTCAAAAGGAATGCAGAAACTCTCCATCCTCACAGTCCTTTCATCACCAAGTCCTCTACGCATTTCAACTTCCATCATAAAATCCTCAGCCATTTTTCCGTTCTCCAAGCACTTGGATTCTGAATCGTAACCCATTATCCCCTTGTAAATGAGGGGGTCGCCGTCCTGTACGCTTAGCAATACCAGTAAAAACCATATCTTAACCATTTCCCTGTTAATTTAACAGCCATATGACAACTCCAAGCGTCACTATGCTCATTGTTATCGGTAAATATTCTTTAACCAGCATTACATCAAGCAGTTTTGATATTTTTAAAGATTTTATTATCATTTATTCATTCCTCTATTTCTTGTTAGTGCCAATCGCACTCCCTGTCAGGATAGCACCGAAAGCCAAGTGAAAAAGTCCACCACCCATCAAGGTGAATGGTTGATGCTGACCAGTCAGTTTCTTCATAAGTTCCAATTGTATCAAGGGGTCTTCAACTGTGTTCAGTATGTCTATGAACTGTGATATGTCAGGTCTGTTCAGTCCGTACCAAATGGGAACGAACATAAAATCATAAAAACAAATGACAAGGTAAAGTATCAATGCCGACCATCTCCACCTCATTGTGCTTTTTGTCAAAGGGTCTGTGTTCATTATTGCTAATCCCCACCATTAGATTCTATTCAGATACTTGTTCATTTCATTATGTTCCCAGTCCTAGCAGCATTATGTTTTAAGAAACTTTTCTTTCACAGCTTGTCTTACATCAAGCAGTTTAGATGGCTTCTCTTTATTAATTCTTCGTTTAGCCATTAGCTATTTGTGCTTCTGCATTTCTTGTTGCTTCATCTTCTGCGTCTCTTGTAACTCTGTCCTTGTATTCAGGTCGAGCCATAACAAGTTCACAAAAATCCGTCTTGTTGCTTGGGATTGGGTCTGTGAATGTTTCATCATTCATCAGCCTTGTAGTCCAATCTCGTTGAAATCTTTTCCAACAGTTGTTGATTTTTCCTTCAACGGCTTTCTGCACCCAGTCATCTATGTCCAGCAAGTCGCTTAATAAGCACTTCTGGTCTGTATCATTGATTGTCACGGTTATTGTCAAGTCTGCCATTTTATATCTCCTTTAAGGTTGATTGTTTCGTCATTAGCATAGTAAAGCACCTGTGAAATAGTAACAGCCTAAATCCCAACTTGAATCATCATATGCATAAACTTGCCAAAAGCAGGTATCATTTGCATCCATATCAGCTATGGTAGAGCCACCAATAGAATCTCCAGCGTTAGTACCTTGCGGCCCCCAATAGGATTGGGTATAGGTTCTGTTTGAAGTATTAAACATTGAATATGGTCTGCCACTAAAACCAAGTACTGTGAAGAACATCGTGAACAAATATTTCCCAGTTACAGGTGCTGTAAATGTATAGGTAGTAGTATCATAATCTGCGCTAACATCATAAATTTCCGTATTGAACGCACCGACTATCCAAGTTGTCTGACCTAATCCAGTTTGTCCAGCAGAGGCTTGTGCTGAAAAAGCTGGTTGCAGTGGTTTGGTTATGATACCAGCCGTGTCAATCTTCATCGCCTCATTCCCATCTGTTTCAAATGACAATGCGTAAGTATCATTCGAGCCTATCGTCTTGTCCGCACCGAAGGTGTCACCACCGAATGATAAATCGCCACCAGCAGCAGCAGCTTCAAAAGCTGGCGGTTGTCCAGCTCCAGCCGAAGTCAAAACTTGACCATCATCCCCAGTCGCAATAGCCGTAGGGTCGCCACTTGCATCGTATGAAATTATATTGCCATCAGTTCCCCCAGCCATCTTGGCTAAAGTTACAGAGTTATCATCAATCGCACCAGCTTTAATCAAACCAGAACCACGACCAAGATTTTGTCCTACAATTCCACTCATAAATTATCCTATAATGTTTGATCTAAATAAGTAATAACTACGTCAATATCTGCTGAAGTTGCAGTTATGCCTGACAACACATCTGTTGCTTCCAAAGCTATTCTGTCATTATGAACAAAAGTTTCGTAAGCACCGATTGCTTGTTGTTTATAAATCCAGTAATCGTTAGCACCAGCATCGTCTCGAATATATAAATCAAAAAGTTCAGCCGCATTTCCAGTTTCGCAAAGTGTAATACTTAATATTGTATAAGTGTGACCACTTGCTACTGTGAGAATATCTGCTTCACTATTTGAAAGTGTTGCGTGTAGTTTTACTTTTAATACTTCACTTGCCATATTTTACTCCTTAAAATCCTAATACCATTGCTTTGCCTGTTCCACAAGTTGATGGTATCCAATCTGCAGTAACCGAACTATCTGTCCAATCAACAGTATTCGCTGTTGTATTAATTAACCCTAATTGTATTGAATCAGAGCCATCATAAAATTTCAATGCGTAAGAGGTTACTCCACCAGAAGTATCAATCCATAATGAACCAGCGGCCAGACTAGCTGGAGCAGAACTTCCAATACTTGTCGTGTTCAATGCTCCCAAGATATTGTTAAGCTCCGTTCTAAAGGCC
>Ga0187827_10007361_pt1 | contig 12276 bp, 7 predicted proteins | sample ETNtaG_39_FD_167969 | JGI IMG/M metagenome (GOLD analysis project Ga0187827, IMG submission 167969) | Marine microbial and viral communities from oxygen minimum zone, Eastern Pacific Ocean - ETNP2014_SV_150_PacBio MetaG (Illumina Assembly) | ecosystem: Environmental > Aquatic > Marine > Hypoxic... | reverse complement strand
AAAAGTGCGAGATGTCCAGTAAACCAATAGGCATTTCTTCATTTATGGTCTTTATGGAATTCACAGAAAGGATTGATAGTGAGATAATTGATAATGAGCCCATGTCGTACTCACATCGTGAATACTTATACTATCTCCAGGGTAACTAGCAACATGCATTATTGTATATATTCTTTGGGAGTATTTTGAGAACCTTGGATATCTCCTCCAAAACATTTAATCCAATCGGAAGACATTTCTTCAATATAAAACTTGCTTAGTTCCTCATTGGCCTCCTTGAACAGCCGTTGAACTTCACTATCTGATAAATCAGTCATGTTTATTGGAATTTGATCCAAATGCCAATCCTGACAAATGTAACGGTTATAAAAGTCTTCATCATCGATAATGCGACCGGTTTGTTTACACCAATCGTATAAACCGGTTCCTGGAAAAGGTACACACCCAAATATTTTAAAGGCACGATATTCTTCATAACAAATAGATTTTACTAGATTTACAGTGTCTTGAAGCGTTTCTTTATTTTCTCCAGGTTGACCAAACATCAGCGCATAATCACAATAGATTCCGTTTTCTCTGGTTAATCTTATAGCCTCATAAATCTGTTCCAAAGTAGTCTTTTTCGACATAGTCTGCAGAACTTCCTGGTTTCCAGATTCCAACCCGTAAAACACAGAAACACACCCTGCTTCCTTGAGGAGCTTGGCAATCTCAGGGGTAACTGTATTTACACGGCCAGAAATGCTGAATTTTATTTTCATTCCACGGTTGATAATTCCCTCGCATATCCCTTTTACCTTGGTTTTGTTTAACATTAGTAAGTCGTCAACTATATAAAAACCGTTCAACCTATAACGATCAATCAAATATTCCATTTCGTCCAGAAGATCACCAAGCGGACGAATACGATAAGCGTTTACGCGATAACAGAAATTACAGGAATATGGACAGCCTCTTCCTGAGGCGATTGAAAGAACCCTGTCATATTGATCGAAAGGATAAAATTTTGGTGCTGTTATATAGTGCTCTATCGGGAATAAGTCTAAGGCAGGCCAGCCAACCTCTTTTTTTGTTACTTCACTGGGTAGATTTGGTTTACCATTATCAAAGAATTCGCCATCCCCAATATATGCAATGCCTCTAACCTCTTCTAAATCCTTCTCTCCAGCCAGTGCTGACATCAATGGAGGTATGGTTAATTCCGCTTCACCAATAGTAGCAATATCCGCGCCCGTCTTACGAAGAGCAAATTCCGGTACAGGACTTGGTAAAGCTCCACCCAGTATAATAGTTGCACCCGGAACTACAGCTCGAATTATGCGACATAGTCGTTCCACTTCTTTAAACATAGGATATATTGCCCCAATCCCAAATATCTTTATCCTACTTTGTATTAAGATTCTTGCTATTTCAATATCGTCATAAAACCACATCTCACATGACATGACCTGAACCTCAACCCCACATCTCTGCATTGCAGTAGCGATGTATGCCGGGCCCAATCCAAAGAATTTTTTTCTATAATGATCATCCGGACGAATAATCATCACTCTCATGCCTTCTAGGCTTGGATACTCAATCTTTTCCATAGCCTCCTTGTCTAGCATATTGGCTGAAGCCCATGGACTGGTTGTTGTCTGGTGTACGCTACTCATAATAAATTTACTTCAAAGTAGAGTGGAAAATTTCTTCTATGAAACAATGATAAAACTCTACGCTTGAAATTAAGCATTCTCTGAACCATACCAACTCGTCAAAGAAAGAAAGATTAACGTTGATAAGTCTGTTTTTTCAGAGGAAACCTCTTTTCCTTCCAAATAATTTGTTACTATCTGATTATAGTAATCAAGATTGAATATTTCCGATGATAAATACCCTTCATAATTGCGGCTTTTCAACGTCTCTTTCATAAAGGGCGTAAATGATGATTGATAAATAAACTCTCCTGCATGGCTAAAATCTGGATCAATATCGTAAAGATAAGAATGAGGTCCTTTTTGCAGATGGATGGGATAGTCGATACAATTTTCAAGAGTCCATTTAAGAGGATATTTTGTTGGCCTTAGTTCCAAGCCACGCCCCCAGGATTCAGGCATTTGAGCCAGAAAACTATGGATCCGACTATCATAAAAAGGCATATTTATTTCAAAACCGTATTTATTAGCGGTAACAGCTAATGACGAAACCGTTCCCCCTTGCCAATGAAAAGAATTATATAGCCTCTGATAACAAGCATACAACGATTCAGGTGTAGCGTTTTCTGCCAACTCTTTGATATACATGTTTTCCATCACTTCTGAATAATATGCCCCTCCATCTACAGTAAATATGTTAGCATTTTTGACAGACCACAACGGTAAACGCTTGTCTCTTAGGAACATGCTGGACATGAGTTGTTTCATACAGCCCGATGTGTTTTTTTCCGCTTTATCAAAACAAGTCTCTTCCACTCCACCCTTTAAAGTATTGTATACGATATCTTTCTTATAATCTCCACTTTGCAGAGCTCTTAAGAAAGTTGGACCAAAAAGATATACTCCCATCTTATCTGCATACTCACGAAACCCCAAGTCCAGATGATTTAATATCGTCGCATATTGTGTAAAACCGAAATTATGGACACCATCACTAATTTCTCCACAAAAGACAGACTTTCCTTTATGATATTTTGATACATGTCTGGCAAGATCATCCCATAAATATGCAGACATTCCTGAGAACATATGAGACCTGAAGAGAGGACGCATTTCCTCCAAAAACTCAGGACCTCTTTGCCAGTAATCATATTCCACAATGTCCAATTTAACTCCATAATAATCAGCAAATACTTTAGCTCTATCGAGTTCAAACTGATTAATCACACCTCTACGTTCCGAATAGTTCATTCTGCCAATTATCGCATTTACCTTACTGGGACCATGTATCTTCACGAGATAGGCCAGGATAGCGGTTGAATCCCATCCAGAGGACAAATACACTACATTGCCCTCTGCAGATGAACGTTTCTCTACGGCATCAAGTAAAATTTGGGAATATTTTCTTAATTCCTGATCACCATATTCGGGATTTGCAGACAATAATTTATAAGGAATTTGGTCAAAGCCTAGTTGACCGTTTCGCCAGGATACGCTTTCACCAACTCCTAAGCGTTTAACACCAGAATAAAGGGTCTGGCGCTTTGCAGGCCTGAAACCATAAATATAAAGAGAATGTGCCATTGCAATTTGATCCAGACCCACCCGCTCTCGTGAAAAAGGGAGCAAGCTAAGATCCGTTGAGAAGATTGCACCATTATCTATTTCCTGATAATACAAATCCATCTGCCCACAGCTATCGCAGGAAATTTCAACGTCGTTAACGTTACTAATCTTTATCAACACATACCTTCCCTCAAGATTACTTACGCATGTCTCCATCGAGTTTTCAACAATATAATGATCAAAAGAATTTTCTCTTTCATGCAAAGCTAACATGCAACCATTTTCTTGATTGCGTCCTATAACGTTGCCTAAGAATAGTGCATGAACAAACCCTTCATTCTTTATTACCTTAACGTTACAATCTCCCTGGATTAATAAATCCCGAGAAGCATAAAGATTTTTCAAAAAACTAGAGGAATCACTCGCATCCTGCTTTATCTGGTTTTTACCAATTGTTATTCTAATACTCACTTTTTTGCTCTTTACATTAAATCTTCAGACGTACATTTAGCTTCTCGCTAAAGAAATTACGGGTTTGATGCATATCGAATTTCTGCGTTTTGTGCATATTAATGTTCGCTATCTCGGGGTTTTCTCCAAGCCACTTAAGGGCGTCCCTTAATAAAAAATCAGGGTTTCCCATTTCGTGAAAATGTTTATAAATATTATCGAGAAATTCTAAATCTTCTTCGTAATCTAGAGTCAATCGAAGTTGTGGATCAAATTCGTAGTCGGCATCGACATAATTCACGCTAAAATAGCGATCGTTTTCTAAGAAATATTCTAAATATTCCGTATTATGAGGTTGCTCAGACATTTCAACAATTGTTCTAATAGCATTTATAGAAACGATCTCTTTGTGGGTACCAAATGGCATATTTCTCATAAACGTTACTTCGCAAGAACTGTTCAAATGGCTCTCAACCGCCTTATCGACCATTGTTTCATCACATAAAAGCGCGTCTCCCGTTACCCTGACAAAATGATCTAATCCAAATTTTCTAGATGCTTCGAAATATCTAAGCGCCACATTATTTAAAGACCCGCGAAACGAAAGTACTCCCTCTCTTTCTGCGATTTCGACCAATACGTCATCAGTGGGATCTGTTGATGTGGCTAATATTACGCAGTCAACATTCTTGCACCGCTTCATTCTGCCGATAACATGCGCAATACTTTCTCGACCAGCAATCTTACGTATTGCTTTACCAGGCAAGCGATCCGATGTGTATCTCGCAACGATAATTATACCTATTTTTTGCTTGAGGTATTTTGTCCTTAAAATTTCGCCTTTCGAAATATCGCATGCACTGCTTTTGCCAGCAATATTTAAACTTGCCAAGGGAATAGCATTTTCCGTATCTTTTTTAAATTCAATATCATTTGACTTCAAAAAACACCCTTTAGAAATATCTCTTTTTAAAGCAGGGCTTTTCTTAAACATTTTTCTGTATTTTTTCTCATCCTCACTCATCGACGCAATTGGCAATAGTAGAGGAGACAATTTCTGAACACGCAGCACAAATTGTTTGAAATCTGTTTTGCTTAAAGAAGAGTGATAGTCCGTCCACTTGTCCTCCCGATTAAGGGTAACATGCTTCTCTATAACACAGGCACCCTTAGCCAGTGCCATTAAAGGTACAATTTTAGCTTCCTCTTGGTCACCTGCAATATGATCTGAAAAACCAACCTTAACCCCATAACGGGAATATTTATCAATAAGGTCACTTACCTCTTCCAGAGAATGGGCTTCTAATGGAGTAGGAAAGGTCTGCACGCCTGTCATCAACACAACATTATGTAACAAATCTTCGCCTTTTAGAAAGCTTAGTAAATTGTATATTTCTACCCGATGTGCCGCACCAACACTAATAAATAGAAGTTTTTTTTCTTTTGCAACCTGCGCAATAAAATAACTATTCAACAGATCTTCAGAATGGATTTTAAACCCATCAACTTCTAGTCTCTTTGCCAAGGAAAAACTGTATTCTCCATAAACATCTGAAATAATGAAAAGCCCTTTTCCACGAGCGTAATTTACTGCATAAGACCATTGCTCTTCATTAAGCTCTAGCCTGCAAAAAATATCCCACGCTTTTTCTCCTCTGACAGCGCGTTCCTCTACAGAAAATAGTTGAAATTTAATGAGTTGTACGCCACCCTCTACCACACAATCGATCAACTGTTTTAATTTGTCAGGATCACCATCATGACCACAAGCAATCTCGCCAATTATATGACCATTTTCCGGAACTAGCTGCTCAAAACTAATCATCATTCTCCCCTTAAATACTAGTCATTCTTATACCCAGTTTTGTTTAGACCACCTAACCGGCCTAACATCTTTCTCCATAAACACCAAATTCATTTTTGTATATCCACTCCCTAACATTAACTTTTATGAATCACCCTACTAAAAGGTCGTCCCATGTTAATGGAACATCAGCATCTACATCTCTTGAAGCTTTTCTTCCTAAAATAAGATGATAATATTTTGGATACAAACCATGCCCCGGGCCCTTAATTGTTAGATTATCAAGAGTAAGCCTCTCACCTGCTTTTATTTTACTTTTAGTGAAAATGCTTTTTCTTTGTATGTTTATTGATAAATACTCAGAGGGAGCAGGTCTTTTTATTCCTGTTCCTAAAGCACTGAAGATATTATTCCTAGCATCCACAAGCTCAGACATTTCTTTCGGTTCTAAAGATAATATATGATCTGGTCCTTCGAATCGTTTATCCAGAGTAAAATGTCTTTCAATAACATTAGCGCCAATAGACATTGCAACGATGGAACATAAACTACCAATCGTGTGGTCAGAAAATCCAACAGGTACCTTAAAAGCTGTTTTTAGAGTATTTATCACGTTCAAATTTACTTCACCAGGACTGGCTGGGTACCCTGACACACAATGCAAAAGAATAACGTTTGGATTTTCTTCTGAAGCAATTGCATCTAAAGCCTCTTCCACTTCAGACATAAAACTCATTCCTGTAGAAAGTATTATAGGAAGACCTTTTGATGCTACATATTTTAAAAACATTATGTTCACAATATCAAATGAAGCTACTTTGAAAGCTTTCACACCTAATTCACAAAGAAAATCTACGCTTTCTTCGTCAAAAGGAGTTGACATAATTGGAATGCCAATTTCTTTGGCATAATCAAAAAGAGCAAAATGATCATCAGATGAGAGCTCGAATCTTTTAAACATTTCAAATGGGGTCTCTTCCATCTGCAATGTTTTATCCGCATATTTTGCAGTTTTTGCAGTTTTAGAAACCCTGCTTCCCGCAGAAAATGTTTGTAATTTGACTATGCTGCAACCACATTTTTTAGCTTCATATATGAGGTTTTTTGCCATCCCAAGATCACCATTATGATTTAATCCTATTTCAGCAATCACCAAAGATGGGTTATCACTGCCAACATAGGAGTCGAACAAAAGAACCTTTTCATTAAAACTAAATGGTGCCCCCGCTTTTATATTTCTATTGATAACATAATGTTCGGAGGTTAACAGATCAACCATATCTTTAGCTTTTGCAAACATTACCTGCACATCACCATAAATGAATTCAGCACTTCCACCAAGAGTATGTAAGTTCTTAATTAAACCCAACAAAGATTTTACACGAGCCAATTCTTTTTCATAACCATACTCCATAATAGGATTTGCAAAAGGTACTCTACGGGTAAAACCTTTTGCAAAATCCTCTTTCTTCGCCATTCCTATAGAACAAAACTGCTCTAAAACCTCCTGTATTAATTTCCCTTCTTCTAGCTTTTCTAAAGATGGCTTGTTAGTATATGAAATCTCAAAGCATAACAATGTTTTACCCTCAGGATACCCTTCATCACTATATTTTTTTTGCTCAGTCACCCTATGAAAATAAAAATCATTATGAGCAAAATAAATCGAGTGAACATTTTCAGGAAAGATATTTTCAGTATTAAAAATCAAATAACACAAAATTAAGGAATTAAATTTTAACCCACACTCAATCCCTAGTACTTTAGATAAAGAGACTAGTGGAATTGTCGAAATAACCACAGCATCTCCAACTGCAACAACCTTACCGTCATCAAATACAATACTCTCAATTTTGGAATTACTAATATTTATTTTAGTTACTTTATGTTCAAGAAATATCTCATTGCCCTTATTCACTATTTGGTCATACATTCTCTGCATAATTTTTCCTGATCCATATTTAGGTGCTGCTGAGAATTGACCTGACCAGAACCCTTTATGTTCTTTGCGAATTTCAATTCTTTTTGGAGCCCAATTTGCGGACATTTTCTCAGTAGGGATTCCCCAAAGTTTCCTGGTATATCCTTCAAAAAATAATTCCTGTAATGTGGGCCCAACTAAAGCAACTACACACTCCTTAAAGTTTTTAGCCCTTTTTAAATTTTCTGGTTTACGCTGTTTAAGTTCCTTTTTTATTTTATCCCTTGTTTTCGGTGGAAATTTTTCAATTGATTCATATGACAATGGATAATCATAAAGCACTCCATCTTTATAATTTTTATAAAAAAAATCCTTTTTTATTAACAAATCGCCAAATCGATCACTCCAAAACTCTTCAATTTCCTCATGATGTGTATGAAAGATATGAGGGCCATAATCAAAATACATTCCATCAACCGTCTCACTTGCAGTTTGTCCACCCGGTATTTTTGCACCTTCAAAAATATCAACCTTAATACCATGCTCAGTAAGACCTAATCCAGTAGCTAGTCCTGTTGTACCTGCACCTAAAATAATCACTTTTTTCATTGTATTCATATATAAAATTAATTATTTATTATTTCTGAAGTGAAGCTGTTATGGATTGGTATATCGGCATAAAATCCTTGTGATAAGGCGACTTTTTACTTAAAAGAACTGACAGTGATAAATGCTTTGAAGGATAACACATAGATCGCAAGATATTATATGCGCTTCTCACACAAGGAACCTGCTTTACCACGTTCTTCATTCGCATAAAAAAACCATTTTTATTATTGGCAAATTTAGCACGAAAACCGTTCTCTAAACGCATCCAGAATGCTTCTTTAACTAATTTTCGTGCTTTTTCTTCATCAATATTGTCCACTTCAATTAAAGCCTGCGTTAATACATTGCTAAATAACTTATACGAAGAATACCAGCTCTTACTCGTAATCCAATCGTATATATCAGGTAGTAAATAACGCTCGTCATGAGCCTGACGTATCAGATAAAGGCAATCAACAAATCTGGTCTTGCCACGGATAATAAACGTATATGAATGGATTAATTCACCGAATGATTTATCCTGTATTGAACCATAATATTCTGAGTCCTTCACAAACTCTTCCGTACGATGAACAGAAAATTGTGGCACCCAGTAATTTCTGCTAAAGTCCAATAACCTTTCGCGTCCGGTCACAACATTCGCTTCCTTTCGCAACCAATAAGGCCCTAAGGTCTTGATCTTGCCATAAGCCCCGCAATCTTCCAGCAAGAACAAAATAGCCTTTCCTTGCGTCGTCCTGTATTCAGGGTTTTCCCGCAAAAAATTGGCACATATTGTCAAAGAATTTGGTATTAGGAAATCATCATCACCATTATAGGCACAAAAAGATTCAGTTGCAGTTTCTCCAAGTTTCTTTATGGTTTGCCGATCATTCAGTTCAGGCCAATGATAATAATGGACTGATATTTCTCTCCGTAACTTGCGAATCTCTTCTTCCATCTTCTCCCTATGTGTTTTATCGCTTGCATCTCCGATATATATAGGATGCGGGCTCTTTACAGAAGCATAATACCTCAATTGCCGAATTATAAACTCCGAACGGTTCATCGTAGGAATGAGGATTGCTACTCTACTCATAACCCAACCACTTTAATTCTTTCTCAATATGCTTCAATATACAGTTTTAGAATAGTGCATACTGTCACTTACATTCATATAAATATGCACCCTTCTTACTACCATACCAGACAACCTCACGTAACCACTCATCCCAAGATGGCCATCTGTTACTTGTCCTGTCAATGGTATAGTTAATACACCCTGTCTCTAATTCAACTTTTGTTTTCTTCAATGCTCCCTGATATACCTCAAAAACATTGTGATCCAAGTTTACCTTTAGATCTTTCACCGCAAAAGGTTTCTTAAGAAGACTTTTGTTCAACACAATTGCATCATGTAATAATTTATCAGGTAATCTTATTTCTTTCTCTAAGAGAAAATCCCTAATAGCCATTTCTGCTTCTTCATAGAATACGTCTAGGTCTTGATAACAGATCTTTATGTACATTATTTCATCTGAAGGCCACCAAATATTCAACCATTTTTTAGAGGCCACATATTCACTGCCACCTTCTTGAATATCCTCAGCCTTCTGAACAAAAAATGATAATATCTCTGAGATTTTTTTATACTTCCCAGATTCATTCATGAAGATTTCTATCAATTCCTTGCAGTCCAGGGAACACCACTTCATTATCACTATAAAAGGAATTTGCAAAAGCTTATTAAAATAAAGCAAGGATGTCATCCAGCAAAAAACTCTGGTTTTAATCCAGTCTTTCTCAGGCATTGCTTCTGTTTCTACAACAAGATCTTGCATCTCAAATACTTCTTGCGTACTATCAAGACTTGTATGGTGAGAAATCATTTTTGATTTTACGATCCGCATTCCATACTTACTCTGGTATTCCGGCTCAGCCATTTCGGCATTTCTAAGAACTGTAAGGTTAATAAATTGTATCTTGTTATACTGACCATTTTTTATTACCTCCGAAACCCCCTTAGTAAAAGTTTCATAACTTTCCTCCGGCAAAGCAATTATCATATCACTAAACGTCGGTATCTTGCTTTGTGTAAATATACTTTGCAAATCCTTATACGTTTGCATGGAAATGTTACTGCGGTTAACATGTTCCAATGTGTTTTCATTTAATGATTGAAGTGCAATATTAACTCCTTTCTGCAAACCATTATCGTTGAGTATCTTTTGCAGCATAAATATTCTTTCTGTAGAGTTTTTAGTATTTTGTACCGAGAACACTATGGGGTATCCGTAACATTTCTTGTTCTCGGCTACTTTCTTTACTATTTCTATGTCTCTGTTAAGTATGCCGAAGTTGGCATCACAACAAAAAATAAACTGTATTCTGTTATGACTGAACCAATCTATCTCCTTGAAGACCCTTTCCATTTCGTATTGGAACAACCTGTTTCTGGTCTTCTTACCCCAGTAACAATATGAACACAAAAAAGGGCATCCCCTGTTAGTCTCTATCAAAGCAGACCAGGATTCCTCCGGATGAGCATTGAGTAAGGAATCAAAGATTCCATCAGAATAAACGGATGGAATATCATTAAGATTATCAATCCTCTCGTTGGTTGTGTTATACACAAAGGAATTCTCTTTATTTATAAAACCTATTGACGGCACATCTTCCCATGACCGTTCTTCTAGATTTTCCAGAATATTCAGACAAGTAATCTCACCTTCACCATAGCAGCCAATATCTACAAAAGGATTATCTTCCAGAAACGATTTCATCTCAAAAGTAGATTCTGGAACCTGAGGCCCACCAAATACAACTATGCAATCTTTCATTCTCTTTTTAATCTCACTTGCTATCTTCAAACTTAATTGATAATTCCAGATATAAACACTAAAAAAGATAATATTTGTATTTAATAGATGCTCAACACCCTCTTTCACCCCAACTCTCCAGTAGATCGGCAATAAGAACTCGAATCTATCAGGCTGCTTAAGGTGTTTTTGGGCATATGCTTGTAGAAGCCCTATTGAATAAGGAAGATAATACTGATCACCAAATTTATCTCCAATCTGGACAAGTCCCACTGAAATCTGTTTATTAGTTCCCATCACAATACTCTAACCATATCAAGCATAACCGTTATTGATCAAAATAATTGAACTTCACCTTGTGCTCATCCGGGTGACTTTTATACCAATCCCACGTCTCTTTTAACCCCCATTCAATTTCTGTAAGGGGATCATAATGAATCATCTCTTTTGCCAATGAAATATCCATAATCCTTTTCGATGCCCCGGTAGTCTTAGACGAATCGAACACATAATTAAAATCAATAAAGCTTTGAAGAGTTTCTGCCAGATCTCTAATAGTACATGGTCTTCCACTTCCCAGATTTACAAACCCGGATCTTGTGCCATAATATAAGGCCTGTATTATTCCTTCTGCCACATCTTTACTGTAAACAAAATCTCTTATTGCAGAACCGTCCCCCCATATAATTACCGGGTCATCTTTGTTGTAAATTCGGTATATCAATGAAGGTATTACCAGAGAGTTTATGGGGTTAAAGTTGTCCCCGGGACCATAAACATTAGATGGCCTTACAACAGCATAACCTTCCAGACCATATTCCACCTTGTACGCATATACTTGTTCCTCGGCCATTCTCTTGGCCCAGCCGGCAAAGTCCATTGGTATGCTGTCAAGCTTATATTCTGACTCTCGGAATATCTCTGCATGTTCATACGCCCCTACTGAGCTAGTATATACCACTTTTTCAACCTTGTTTAACCTGCTGGCTTCCAATACATTAGTATTCATCATTAACATAGGCACAAAGTGACTCGCTATTTTCTCCTTAGCGGCTTTCACAGATGCCCCTATACCAGCTATATGAAAGACATAATCGATATCACTACAAACAACTTTACAGAAATCAAAATCAGTTAAATCACCAAATACATGTTCTATGTCTTGATTTATCTTCAGTTTATCCAGAGACACTATCTTGATATTCGCACCAGTAGGTCCCAGAATATCAACCACCTGTCTCCCAATCAAACCCGTACCCCCGGTCACCAGGATGTTCTTTGATGTAAAACTATCTAAAACTTCTTCTCGAATCATAATATTTGAGATATACCGCTACACTAAAACAAGTAGCTCCTTTCAGTAATCTAAGGTTACCCACCTTTGATATAATTACACTATTCATTTATATTCTCGACGCGGATCCAATATTCTCCCGCCACCATCTTATTGTCTTTGCAATTCCTTCATCCAGATCAACCTTGGGTGACCATCCA